>Ga0265338_10000351_pt1 | contig 83671 bp, 73 predicted proteins | sample 42126metaG_FD_193579 | JGI IMG/M metagenome (GOLD analysis project Ga0265338, IMG submission 193579) | Rhizosphere microbial communities from Carex aquatilis grown in University of Washington, Seatle, WA, United States - 4-21-26 metaG | ecosystem: Host-associated > Plants > Roots > Rhizosphere...
CCTTCGGTGGACCCTAGATTTTTGAGCAAGACTCCATCAGTTCGCCGGGATGACAACGTCGCCGGAGCTCGCTATTCTTGTCCACCTTCGGTGGACCCTAGATTTTTGAGCAAGACTCAATCAGTTCGCCGGGATGACAACGTCGCCGGAGCTCGCTATTCTTGTCCACCTTCGGTGGACCCTTGATTTTTGAGCAAGACTCCATCAGTTCGCCGGGATGACAACGTTCGCCGGAGCCCCCTTTCTTGTCCACCTTCGGTGGACCCTTGATTTTTGAACATGACTCCATCAGTTCGCCAGGGTGAAAACGTTGTCTGAGCTCGCTTTTCTTGTCCACCTTCGGTGGACATTTGATCTTTGAGTCCGAGTCCATGAACTGAGTGTTAAAATGTATGCCGAACCTATGAACCGGATTCTTAGATCGTCCTTATCTCTCCTTGTCGCGGCGACCTGCTCCCAACTATTCGCTTCCGGCGTCCAGCTTCGGGTGCATGTTCGCCCTGGGTATGTCGTTCGATACTCCGTGACCAGCCACGGCGAAAGCCAGGGGAAGAGCAAAATCAAGCCCACGAACGAGCGGCGTAAGGAGATTTACAAGGTGCAGACGGTGGACAAGGCCGGCTTGGCCACTTTTCATACTAGCTTCCAGATGTCGGGCGGGCCGCATGGGCCTACCAAAGGGGATGGCGAGCTGCAGTTGCGCGGCAACGGCGCGCCTCCTGACGGGTTCACCAGCTACGTGTTCGACACCGCCGCTCTCTCTGATCTCTCTTATCCTAGCGGTCCGGTTAGTGTGGGCCAGCGGTGGTCGGCGGGGGTGAAGAGCTTCGGCAAGGCGGTAGGAAGCCTCATCTTTACTTTCAAGGGTACCGAGAGCGTCAACGGCGTCAACTGCGCCAAGCTGGACGTGTGGGCGGGCACAGACCCAAAAGCCAAGGATGGGATTGTTGGCACGGCCACCTATTGGATCTCCTTGGCAGACGGCCTGCCGGTCAAAAAGACTATTTTGCAGAGCTTCGGCGGAAGGTGGGTTAGCAAAATCGACGTCGAGAGGAAATAACAACTCTAAACCCAACTCGAACTAATCACGTATCAGTTTCCGTTCAGGCAATAGACTAAGCTATTGCAAAACGCCATGCGGGAAAGTAGGCTGATCGGCTCTGCGCCCTTCTTTCGGGGGCTTGCGGGCGCTCTTGCGTTCTCGTTCCTGAGCGTGTTCGGCTACGCTCAATCGCTTGCGGTGAGCACAATGCCGGTCTTTATCGGTATGAGCGATGGCGACTGCTTTCCGCTGAGGGTGACCGTTGCCAACAGGGGCCCCGACGCCTTTGGCCAGGTCTTGATCAAAGAAATGGGGGTGTCGCTTCACTATCCAGTCGAGCTGCCCCGCGGATCGATGAAATCGTTCATCGCTTATCCCTTTGCTTCGACGATCATCGACCCGATGGAAATCTCCCTGGAGACCGATAAAGGCGAAGTCGCCGAGAAATGGACAAATCCAGTTGGGTCGTTCGTCGGGCGCCAGGTTCTGACCATTACGGACAATCCCGGAGAAGCAGGCTTCCTCAAGTTGAAGCCGGCAGGCTCCAAGATGGAAATGGATATCCAGGACATCTACGGCAAACCCGAACTGCTGCCCGACAGAGCGGCCGGCTATGGAAAAATCTACGCGGTTCTACTTGGGTCGGGTGCTGAACGCATGAGCGACGCCGCGACTGTGGCGCTGCAGCAATACGCGCTATCGGGTGGCAAGGTTGTTTTCTTCGGGGGCGCAGCTTCGATAGTGGCACGCGATCCACGGTGGCGAGCCTTCAGCCCCGTTCAGGACATTCAGACCCGCAATCTAGGCTCTTGTACGATTTCTCTTACCGGCTACAAGCTCCACTTGGCCTCGCCTGCGACTGAAGCGATCGGAACCTTGACTGCCCACGCCAGCTTCGTCAACTCGGCCTCCGCGGGAGTTGGCGCAAACGTGCAGGTAGCTTACAAGCCGATAGGCGCCGGGACGATTTATTTCTTCGGGCTCGATCCCTTTGACGCGCCTTTAAGTGGGGCCGAGGGACGCCCGGAGCTAATGTCTGTCTTGCTAGGTCTTCAAAAGGATCCAAACAGACGAGCCCAAATTCTCGGGTCAGTCGATCCAAGCGGCTATTCAGACTATGGAAACCCTTATGGGACGTCGTACGCCACGACAACCACTTATGGCCCTGGAGGAACAACCTCCGTAGTTTATGACGAGAGTAGTGATCCCTTTTCCGTATCCTTGCCTTCGGCAAGTCTGGTTGGAATCATTCTGGTCGTCTATGTAATTCTTGTCGCCCCAGTGAACCTGCTCATACTCAGGAAACTTCGTAGGAGCGAGTGGGCCTGGGTCACGGCGCCCGCGCTTAGCCTAGCGTTTGCGGCGATCTTTTTCCGTTTTGCGGGCAATCTCTACAGCGCCTCGCTCTCGAAGAAGCTTAACGGAATCGTTGTCGCGGATCAAAGCGAGCCGACCGGCTACGTTCTGGGGCAATCGCAGCTATTCTTTCCCCGAGGTGGCGCCTATGACCTGGGCCTTGAAAACGTCGAGTGCGTCACGAACGCCGATGAGTCCGGGATGTACCGCTATGGACGCATGAACGAGGAGGATATAGGCGGGGGTTTTGATGCGGTCGACGATGGCAATGTGGCCATGCCGCGTTTTGCCACGAACAACCTAGGCTTCCATCAGATCGACTTTCGCCAGCGAATGTCCGGCTCTTGGCCAACCGCAGATCTGAACCTCACTGGGCATAAGCTCACCGGGCATATTACAAACGCCTCAAAATACGACTTGGAGGGCGCGGAGTTGTACGTTCAAGACAAGCTCTTCATTCTGGGCACTATCAAGGCGGGAGAAACAAAACAGCTTGACGAAATCGGACGCGTCGTGGCTTACCCCAGCGGCTCCTCAAACCACGGCCCCCCACTTAACGGAATGAGCCCCGATTCCCAGCTCATCCTACTCCTAAGCCACGACCGATACGTGCTCACCGGACAGATCAAAAATTTCGAGGCCGGACCGCAAATCGGAACTGCGGCCCATGGATCGAGCGTCACCCTGTTCGAAAACCTGGGAGCCTACAGATGACGCGTCCAACCTTCAAAGACTACACTTACGAAAACCCGATCCTCCTCGAGGCGAAAAGGTTCGGCCGGCGTTTTATGGGCATCAGCCGGGGGAAAGGCGGCCACGCTGCATACCTTGTTCTCACCTCGGTCATCTATCTCCTGCTTCTGGTTATGGCCCTATGCTATCGGGAAGCGTTCAGTGCGGGAGGCATGATCGTTTTTCAAACGATCTTGATGTGCGTCCTCGTACCGTCGATCGCGCAGAACGCGGTTGCAGGAGAACGTGAAAAGCGGACCTGGGAATTACTCGTCGCCGCGCCGATCTATCGGTCGCAGATCGTGATTGGCAAGTTCATCAGCATCCTTATCGTTCTTACAGTGCTGACGATCGCCTTTATTCCCCTAATTGCGGTCTCAGTCAGCCCAACTTCGGAGACGTTTCCTGGAGTGATGCTTGCCGAGTGCATATCCCTGGGTTTTGGCGCCTCGCTTGCAGCGCTCGGAACGTTTATCTCAGCCATAACAAGCCGGTCCTTGGCTTGCCAATCGATGATCTATGTCGCGACTTTCATATGGCTGGTGGTCTATCCATCCTTGATTAGCGCTATTTCCTCCTTACAGTTCATGAATGGGTCGTCAACCCACACCGACGGGCTGTACTTCATGCAACCCATTTCCGCCATCTTCACTGTTTCGGCGACCAACCACGGGATTTTTGATCCGACGAATTCGTCCGACCTTTCGGCTTACTCGTGGCCCGTTCAAGGGGTGTTCTATTCGGCTTTGATCGCGCTGTTCTTGTTCTGCGCAGTGGTCGCCGTGAATCGCTCACAAAGCGATTCGGGAGGTTCCTGAAATGTTGGAAGTGAGGGGTCTTCGAAAAACATACGGCGACTTGACCGCCGTAAACGGAATCAGCTTTAACCTGAATCCTGGGGACGTGTTTGGCTTCATCGGCTCGAACGGCGCGGGAAAGACCACGACGATCAAGATGATCTCAACGCTCATCGAACCAACCGGTGGCACCGCGGTCGTCAACGGCTTCGACATTCTCCCGAACGCGATCGACGTCCGGCGCCAGATAGGCTACATGCCCGACTTCTTTGGCCTTTACGACGACATCAAGGTGTGGGAGTATCTCGACTTCTTTGCCAACATTTACGGAGTCTCCTCGCGCCAGAGGCCCGAAGTTATCGACAACGTCCTCGAGCTGACGGACCTGACAGTCAAGAAGGAAGCATTTGTCCAAAGCCTGTCTAGGGGAATGCAGCAGCGCCTTTGCCTGGCGAGGTGCTTAGTTCACGACCCGGCCTTGCTATTGCTCGACGAACCGGCCAGCGGTCTCGATCCCCGCGCGCGCTCCGAGTTGAAGGAACTCATCATCGAGCTCGGACGCATGGGCAAGATCGTGATCGTTTCCTCGCACATCCTGCCCGAGCTAGCGGATTTTTGCAACATGGTCGGAATCATCGAGCGAGGCAGCATTTTGGCGCTTGGCCCGGTCGATGAGATCGTCAAATCCGGTCGAAGCCACCGCACTATTCGCATTCGCCTCCTCACGCCTGTCACGGATGCCGAACGGTTCCTCCAAGCCCAGCCCCTCATCTCTGAGATTAGCCACACTGAAGACGCGATTGTGGTCGGGTTTCAAGGCGAACTAGAAGATCAAGCATGCCTTCTCACAGAACTCATCGGCCACGGGCACAAGGTGATCGATTTCCGGGAGGAACAGGCGGATTTGGAAGACGTCTTTCTGCGAATCACGACGGGAGCCGTTCAATGACTTCGGTTGGGGCGTGGCTTCAAGGGAATCTCAGGGTGTACCGCGACAACGCGACCACGGTCAAGGATTTCCGGGCACAGTTGCGCGGAAGCAAGGCAGTTTGGCTTTGGACCCTTTATCTCTTGCTGTTGCTGGCATTATCGATGCTTACCTACGCTGGAGTCGCGTCCAACTTTCGGCTTTCAGTTAGCATGGTCCAGTTGCAACTAAGGGGCTACTATACGGCAACGATGGCGATGCTCGCAGGGGCCGTGTGCTTGATCGCCCCATCCCTTACGGCAGGCTCTATCGTTGTAGAAAAGCAGCGACGCAGTTTGGACCTATTGTTTTCTGCCCCGGTCTCGCTCAAGGGGCTCCTTGTCGGGAAAGTCCTAAGTTCCTACCGCTACATCTGGATGCTTCTCGTGCTGTCCATCCCGCTTACGAGCGTAGCGGTTGTGATGGGCGGAGCAACTTGGTGGGACGTTCTTCAGACCTACGCCGAACTGTCCTTCGCGGGGCTGGTGATCACCTCGATGGGGTTGCTCATCTCTTCACTTTGCGAGTCGGTAGGCGCGGCGGTTGTTTGGACGTATGTGGCTACAATTGGCTATATCATGGTTACCGCAGCGGTAGCCACCCCGGGCGCGGTGACTTCACGAGGGAGTTTGGAAGTGCCTTTTCTTGGCAGTCTGAATCCCTTTTACGTGGCTTTCATGCCACCTACCTATACAGTGATCTTCGGCGTTCACGTTGGGAATTGGATTTTTGCCGGCCTCGCATCACTGCTTATCGCAAGGATCTTCTTACTCGGCGCGGCGTCCACGCTAAGCCTCTATGGCGCCAAGGAAACGGCGAGCTTTCGGCTTCAGGCGCTGATCTATCTGCTTTTGTTCTTAGTTGCCCTGAGTTGGTCCTATAACGGAATAGTAACGACGCCGAACGAGATAGGCACGGTCGTCGCAATCGCTTGTTGTACTCTCTTCATCTTCCTTCCCCACCTCACTTGCTATTCCAAGGATGCTGGGCGGAAATATGGCTATGACGTCCGCCCTCGTCCCGAGGGATTCTTAACCGGCGCCAGGTCAGGAAGCCTTTATTACCTACTCGCGATCTGGTTAGTCTTGATGTTAAGTACAACTTTGGGTATCCTTTTTGCACTTAACAGTTCCCCGTCGTTTGTAGGGTTACCGGCCGCCGCTTCGCACCATTTTGGCGATTACGTGCCTGGGCTGCTGCAAACTGGAGCCTGGAGTTTGGGATTCTTGTTCATGGTTTGGGGGCTGGCGCGGGGGATATCCTCTCGGTCCAAATCTCTGAAGATGGCGCGGGCGGGACTCATCGGCGCCATGATCCTCCTGTTTGGACTGCCGATTCCAATCATCTCGTTGTTAACGGTCGACAGCTACGGCGGAACAGGCTACACCCAACCCGAATGGAGCATGTCGTTCTTCTACCCATTCATGAGGCATCTGGAAACGGCATGGATTTATGGCCTCGTCATGGTCTTGATTGGATTTGCCGGGCTCCGGTTGGAGAAAGAGTTCCGTTCCCATTGGGAAGAGGTCCTGTCGTGACCGAAAGAGTTAGCCTCGCACGATTTCGATCGAGGGTGCGACTAACCAGGGCATGGCGCGGGTTCGCGGTTGGCGGAACTGTGGCAGGAGTCCTTGGGATTCTGTGGTCGATTCTGGATTTGTTTCGGGTGTTGTACACGAGTTGGCCGCTCCTGCTTGTTCTGGTGGGTTCAGGCGCGGTTATCGGGACCTTGATCGGATGTCTTCTCGGTTGCGAAAATGCGACCCTCGCGAAGAGCATCGACCGGAGGGCTGGCCTTAAGGACCGGTTAGCCGCGAGCCTCGGGCTTGAGCAGGAATCCAGCTTTTTCGAAGAGCTCAACAGGGACGCCACAACGCACCTTTCCTCATTGCGGCCTTCGGCGGTTTACCCCCTGCGCCTTTCGAGATGGCATGCGGGGCTGCTGGCGGCGATCGCGGTCACCTCGGGCATCTTTCTCCTGGGGAATTCAGGGCTTATGCTCTCCGAGTCTCAAAGGAAGGAGCGAGCCGACATGCAAAAGATCGGGGCGGCAGTGGAGCGCGTGATCAAACCACTTCTCGACAAGCCGAACAAGGACCCGGAAGAAAAAGAGTTGGCGGAGAAGCTCCAGCGTTACCAGGCTGAGCTTAAGAGGGGCCGCATGGGAAAGCAGGAAGCGATGCAAAGCGCGAACGACATTGCCAAGCAGGCAGACGAACTTGTCAAACACAGGCTGGATCAAGCTCAGCAAGAAGTCGCGACAGCCAAAGATGCGCTTGAAAAAATGACCCAGGCAGCACTGGAAAAAGAGGGGCTGAGTGAAGCCGAGTCCCAAAAGTTCAAAACCCCTGAAGAGGCCCAGGCGGCCGAACAGGGACTTCAGCAACAGATGCAAGACATCCGGCAGATGCTGGACCGGGGCAAGGACGCAAGCGGTCAAGCGCTCACGGAGCGCCAGCGAGCAGAACTAAACGAGAAGCTCAAGGAGCTCGAGCGACAGCTGGAACTCACACAGAAAGCCAAGGACTTTATGGACCGCCTCACGAAGAATCCCGAATGGAAAACCCTTCAAGAAATGTTGGCCAAACTAGGTGGCTCACCGGGGAATTCAAGAACCCTAACCGAAGACGAGCTGAAGGAGATGATCAAGAAACTCGAGGAACTGGCGGACAAGTTCAAAACCGACGCCGACATGAAGAGGTTGATCCTAGCAATGGAGAATGCCCTGAAGAACCGCGGCCAAGGTGCGCAGTTGTCGGGGATTGCACAAATGTGCCTGGGACTGCAGATGCCAGGGCAATATGGCCATCCGGGCCCGGGAAACGGCCAGGAACTCTATTTCGCCAACCTGCACAAGATTCCGCTATCAGATAAACCCAGCGATATCAAGGCAAAAGCCATACCCTTGGGGGTGACTGGCGATCGACAGCAGGGTGGCACTGAGACTTACATCGAGACGAAGGGCCCTTCGGGTCTGGGCGCAAAATCCAAGGTTCCCTATTTCGACGTACTGCCCAAATACCGCCACGAAGCAGAGCAGGCTCTCAACCGAGAGCAAATTCCGCCAGAGGAACAAAAGCGCGTTAAAGACTATTTCGACTCTCTCCAGGAGGGAAGTAAATGAACGGATTGGAATCGACCACATGGTTTCGCGAGACGTTTAGCGCAGTGAGGACGGCGATCGGGAAGGTGATCGTTGGGCAAGACGAAGTCGTTGAAGGGGTGCTTATTGGCCTCGCCGCCAACGGCAACGTGCTGCTCGAGGGCATGCCTGGCCTTGGGAAGACCCTGCTTGTGAAGTCCCTGAGCCAAGCCCTTCACCTGAGCTTCAGCCGAATACAGTTCACTCCCGACCTTATGCCCGCCGACGTCACCGGCACGAATATCCTTTCTGAGTCGGCGGACGGCAAGAGATCCTTCGAATTTCGCAAGGGACCGATTTTTGCCAACTTCATCTTGGCCGACGAAATCAACCGGGCAACGCCGAAGACCCAGTCCGCGATGCTGGAGGCGATGCAGGAGCGGGCGGTTACTGTTGGGGGGACACGCCATTTGCTCGACGAGCCCTTTCTTGTAATGGCAACCCAGAATCCGATTGAGCAAGAGGGCACATACCCTTTGCCTGAGGCTCAAATGGACCGCTTCCTTTCCAAGCTTCTTGTTCCTTACCCGAACCGCAAAGAACTCTCTGATATTGTCGTACGAACCACAGGCTCATCGACGCAGGAAGTGGCGCCCGTTGCGGACAAGGAAGCCGTAGTCCGGATGCGCAGCGTGCTTCGAGAAGTGGTGGTGAGCGACGCAGTCTTGGAATATGCGCTATCGCTTGTACTTGCGACCCATCCCGAGACTGCGGAAGCGGCCGGGGTGAGCAAACGATTCGTACGATACGGGGCAAGCCCTCGAGGCGCCCAGGCAGTCGTTACAATCGCGAAAGCCTACGCACTGCTCGACGAGCGGTTTAATGTGGCTAAGGAAGATCTCAAGAAGGCGGCCAAGCCCGCCCTTAGACATCGTATTCTCCTCAACTTTGAAGCTGAGGCCGAGGGGATGACCCCAGACCGGGTTCTCGACGAAGTGTTGGAAGCGGTCGACCGAGCGGATGTCGACCCCATCCGGGTGTGAGCCTGGTCTATGCAGGAACCAACCACAGCTTCGACTCGAACCGTTTCCGGAGTGCTCGAACCTCAAACGATGAGAGCCCTGGAGCCCCTTCGGCTCAATCCAAGGAGGACGTTCTTTGGACGAACGAGGGGAGAACGCCTCACAAGGCATAAAGGCATCAGCATCGAGTTTGCCGACTACCGAGACTATGCTTTCGGCGACGACCTCCGCCATCTAGATTGGAACGTGTTAGCCAGGCTCGAAGCGCCTGTTATCAAGACCTATCACGACGAGGAAGACCTCGCGCTCTACGTGATGCTGGACTGCTCGAAGTCGATGACCTTTGGCGAACCAAGCAAATTCGAGGCGGCCCGTCGGGCCGCGCTGGCGCTCAGCTTTGTCGGACTGAACTCCCAAGACGCGGTCAATCTTTCGACTCTGGGGCGGCGAACGCGCTCTCTGGCCCCCTATCGTTCACGAGCCTCCTATCCAAAGGTCGCTTCCTGGATTGGAACCCAGCGGCCAGAAGATGCAACCTCTTTGAGTCAGTCCCTTAGAGAATTCTTATATGCGGCGCCGCGCGCCGGGATTGCCGCCATTATCTCAGATGGCCTCGACCTTGAGGCCAGTCGAGTGGTCGGCACCCTCGCCTCGCGTGGTTTTGAAGTATGGTTTGTGCAGATCCTGAGCAAGATCGAGCTTGACCCAGACATTGAAGGCGATCTGAAACTGATCGACGCCGAATCAGGGGACGAGGTCGAGATAACGGCGAGCGGCTCGATCGTCGAACTCTATAAAAAGAACCTCGCGGCACACTGCGAGACTCTCGCAGAGGCCTGCAAGAAGGCGGGCGGACGCTACGCGGTTACCCAAAGCGACGAGGATTTGCTTAACCTCGTGAATCGCGTTTTCAGGCGCGAAGGATGGCTGCGAACTTGAGTCTCGTTGATGCGTCTGCTCTGTTCTGGCTGATCCCGCTCGTCGGCGCGATTTTCGTTTTGTATTTGCTCAAGATGCGCCGGAAAGAACTCCAAGTGCCTGCGAGCTTTCTTTGGCCCAAGCTAACCAACGAAATCCGCGCCAACAGTCTGTTCCAAAGGCCCAAGGTTACGATCTTGATGATTCTCCAACTGTTGGCGGCCACCCTTTTGATCGCTGCTTTCGCCCGGCCCCAAGTGCGTTCCGAATCTGTCGTGGGACAAACGACGATACTCGTCCTCGACGCATCGGCAAGCATGGGAGCGACCGATGTGAAACCATCGCGCCTTGAAGAGGCGGTGAGAGTCGCCAATAAGTTCGTCGATGCGGTCAGACCCGGAGATAAGCTTGGCGCCATTGAAGCAGGCCCCAATGCGCGCGTGATTTTTCCTCTCTCGGACGACCCAGGCAAAATGCGGCAGTCGCTGACCACCGTTCGGTCTTACGACTCGCCCGGCGACGTAGGCGAAGCCCTGAGGTTAGCCGCCTCCCTCGTCGGAAAGTCCGAGTCGGGAAAAATCGTGCTGCTTTCCGATGGTGTCTTTGGCGATGTCCCGAACTTCACTCCCGGGAAAGCGGAACTCGTCTTTCACAAGATCGGAGTTACGGGAGAAAACACCGCCATCACGGCCCTTGGCATCTCTGACTCGAACTCGCGCCCAGAGCTCTATTGCGGCCTCAAAAACTATGGGCGCGCCCCGTGCAATGGCGTTCTGAACATCTATGCGGATGGAGCCTTGATCAACTCGCTGAAGGTCGAGGTACCGGGGAAATCTACGATCGGAAAGACCCTGCCCGCGCCGCCAGGAGCCAAAGTCGTCGAAGCGAGATTGGATGACGGCGACGCTTTGCAAGCGGACAACTATGCCGCGGTGGTTAGGGATTCACAGTCAATCTCAGTTCTCCTCGTGAGCCCTGGCGACCTGTTCTTGGAACGTGCGTTGAGTCTCGACCCGCGCGTCACGCTCTTCAAGTCTCCAAGCGTGCCCCAAACTGGTAAGTACGACATCGTCGTCTTCGATGGCGTGCAAGAGAGCCCAGTAGAAGCCCCCGGCGTCCTAACTTTTGGGTCTGCCGGCCCTAACTCGCCGGTAACCGCGTTAGGAGATTCGCCGAACAGCTTGCTTAAACAGGAACAAGAGGATGACCCGCTCCTAAGGGGTGTGAACCTCGAAAAGTTATATCTTGGCAAGTCTCAAATGGTGAAAGTGAAGCCAGATGCCAAGGTTCTGGCGGAAGGAACTTCCGGACCACTTATAGTGCAGCGCAAACGGCATGGACGTCAGATTTATGTTTCGTTTTCGCCTCTCGACTCAGACTTCCCTCTCCGGGTTGGATTCCCAATCTTCATCGACAACGCCATTTCCTTCCTCGCTCCCCGGGAAGCTGGCTCCTCTTCGCTGACCGCACAAGCGGGGAGAAATCTTGCATTTCCCGCCGGACCGGGCGATTTGAAGCTCAAACACCCGGACGGGTCCGAGTCTTCGATTCGGCAAACGAATGGGCAATACGTCGTTCGAGAACTGGGCAAGGTGGGACGCTACGAAGTCGAAACGGTCCCCCCAAAAGCCATCTATGTCACATTTGGTTCCGAGGCTCAATCTAGCATCGCTCCCGTCGACAAACCAAGCTTGGGGGGCCATCGCCCTGCCTCGACCGATGTTTCCTCGCGCCTGGCGGACTGGTGGAAGCCACTTGTCATGGTCGCGTTGTTGATTCTTGGCGTCGAGTGGTTTGCTTTTGCAAGGAGGTCCTAGCGCTGAGGTTCTCCGATCCGCTCTATCTGCTGCTGTTCATCCCCGTTCTTGCGGGCCTGGTCTACTCGTATCCCAAGGTTCGAGGAATGGTGAGGAGTCGTAAGAACTTTTCCTTTCTCGTGCGTTTGTGCTTGTTTGCCTGCCTGATCTTCGCCCTATCCGGGATTGAATCCTTCCAGGCAAATCAAGGCCTCTGCACGATATTCCTCTTGGATCGGTCCGACAGCATTCGGGACGCCGACCGACTCGTGCAACAGCAGTTTCTGGCAGACGCAACGAAGACTATGGCGCCTGACGACTCCGCCGGAGTGATCGTATTTGGAAAAGACGCCTCGGTCGAGGCCATCCCGTCGCAGCAGTTCCATCCGTCTCGTATTCTCAGCGTCGTCGATGGCTCAAGCACCGATATCTCGGGAGCCATTCGGCTCGCGACGGCTAGCTTCCCGGACGGGAAGTCTAGAAGAATCGTCGTGCTCAGCGACGGCAATGAAACCGCGGGCGACGGCGAAGCTGCCGCGCTTGTTGCCGGCGCGGAGGGCATACCGATCGATTATGTTGGCCTTGGCGGTTCCAAGAGCCCCCAGATCGCCCTCGGGGACCTCCGTGCGCCCAACGAGAGCAGCGTGGGACAGCCGTTTCAGCTTCGGGTTTCAGCGGAGTCCAATGTGGCCACCGAAGGCGTCCTGACCGTAGACCGGGACGGCTTGATCGTCAAGAGGCTCGCGGTAACGATTTCCCCCGGAGAAAACACGTTTTCGGTGGACCAAACGCTCGATGAGTCAGGATTCCATCGTTACCGGGCAGTTCTTAGCACCGCCGCCGACGGAGACGTTCGAAACAAGATCGCGATGGGCTTCGTTTCGGTCCGTGGGAAGCCGAAGGTTCTCATCCTCCAATCTAATCCAACAAAGAGCCTTTTAGGCGATGCCTTGCGAGAGCAAAAGATTGACGTGGACGTCCGCGGCCCCGGCGGGATTCCAAGCCGGCCCGAGCAGTTACAGGACTTCGATGCGGTCATTCTAAACGACTTGAACGCGCAGTATGTCACTCCCCAACAAATGGCGCTGCTCAAGAGCGCGGTAAAAGACACGGGCGTAGGCTTTGCCATGGTTGGAGGCGAAGACTCCTTTCTCCCTGGAGGCTGGTATGGCACCACGATTGCAGAAACCTTGCCGGTCGACCTGGAAATCCGTAAGCGCGAATCTTTTCCGAGCACCTCGGTGCTCATCATTTGCGATACGTCTGGGAGCATGGGCATGATTGAGGATGGCGTGCCCAAGGTTAAGCTAGCCGCCAAAGCGGCGGCAATGACGATTCAAATGCTTCCCTCCGATGCTCGAGCGGGCGTCGTCGCGAGCACGGACGGCATCGAGTTTGTCGCGTCGATGCAGGAACTCCGCGACAAGCCAACTATGATGGCGGAGGCGATGAGGATGGACGTCGGAGGAGGCGGCATCTATGCCAAGCCATCCATGGACTTCGCCATTTCGCACCTCGAGGCCGAACCCTCCAAGGTCAGACACCTGATTTTGATGGCGGACGGCTCAGACGTGGATCTGAGGGATGGCTGTTACGAGATCGCGGCGAAGATGAGGGCGGAGCACATAACCACTTCCACAGTCGCCATCGGAGACGGCGAATACGTGCCGTTCCTCCGGGGCCTTGCAGCGGTTGGCGGCGGGAGATTCTATCTGGCCCTAAAGGGGAGCCAGCTACCGGCGGTTTTCACACAAGACGCGGCGGTCGTCGCGCGGAGCGCTATTGAAGAAGGCGCGTTTCTTCCCAAGGTGTCGCTCGGGGAAGAAATCCTGCGCGGGATCGACGTCGACTCGTTACCCCCTTTGCTTGCCTATGACCTCACCGATACCAAGCCGCTTGCGAGAGTTGGAATGAGGACTCAAAAGGACGACCCGCTGCTTGCGGTGTGGCAATACGGCCTCGGAACCTCTCTTGCGTTCACTTCCGACGCTCAAGCCCGCTGGGCGGCGAAATGGGTTGGCTGGCCGGGTTTCGGCGTATTTTGGGCCCAAGCGGTACGCGAGATCGGCAGGCGCGCAAGTTCGAACACTTATCGAATCCAAACGCACCTAGACGGCGCCAAGGGAGTCGTCGAACTCGCAGCATCCGACGCTACCGGTAATCCCTTAAATCAGGCGCCGTCGAACGTTCGCATTTCAACGCCGAACGGCACGGCCGAGGATGTAACCCTTACCCAGGTCGCGCCTGGTAAGTTCACCGGCTCGTTTGCGGCGAATGAAATCGGTTCCTACATCGCGACGGTCGCCGAAAAAAGCGCAACAGGCCTATATCGAGTTTCCTCTAGCGGCTTCTCAGTTCCTTACCCCGCCGAATACCGGCGTTTCCAAACTAACGAAGTCCTTTTGCATTCGCTAAGCGAGGACTCTGGTGGAAAGCCGGAATTAAATGCGGCAGAAGCATTTCGCGGCGCCGCCAAGCCTGGCTACTCCATTCAGGAGCTATGGATGCTCATGATCGCCATCGCTTGCTGCCTTCTCCCATTCGACATCGCGAGCCGGCGGATTGCGATTCCGATCGGCGAAGCCTTTGCCAAGGGATTGTCGTGGATCAAGAGCCGTAGGGCAAAGCAGATAGTTGTCCCCGAGAACGAGAGCGTCGCGCGCCTGCACAAGGCCAAACAACGTGCCGGTGTAATGCAAGCTGACGGGAATGAGAGGCCGGTTGATCCGATCTTCGAGAGCTCAAAACCTGGCGCCCAGGTGCAGAAGGCTACTCCGCCGCCCGCTCCGATATCCGCGTCTGCCCGGCTCCTCGAGTCCAAGCGTAAACGCAAGGAATAGCGTCAGAGTTTCGTTTCTTTGATGCTGTCGGCCGATTTTTCGCCTGGTTTGAGGGCGTTGGCGGAGCCCTTTTTGGCTTCCCAGAAAAAGCCCCCGACGACCATCACAATTCCAACCCCCAGCGCATAGGGGAGTATCGGTTGTACGAACTTCGTAAACTGGAACGCTACGTAAAGCAGAGTGCATGCAGCGATGACGAGCACGCCGATATAGATCAGTCGATTCTTAGGCATTTACGGATTTCATCCTCATCCAATTCTTTATGCGGCATTGTGCTTTATGAATGCCGCCGAAAAACCTTGCATTGTCATTGTAGGGTATTTCGGCGGCAAACGGTTTCCTACGACTTGCGATCTTGCGCGATTTCGCCGTCCAACGTTCCCGCAGGCGATTCGATGTTCTTGATCTTGGCGGATATTTTCACCAACTCGCCAGTGTCGGTGTCGATCCAAACAGTACCGGCGCCGGTCATCGGGTTTGCCCCCGCCGTCTCCTTCATCGCCACGTCGATTTTGTAGGAGGAGATTCCGTCCTGAGTATCCGTGCCCCGGTAGGTGTAATCGACCTCGTAGTCGACCGTTCCGGCCGCCTTGTCGCCTTTGCCAAGGAGCGTCCAGGTGTCCCCAACGTTAACCGGTTTGCTCGGATAGATGAACTGGCTCAAAGAATCCAGCCTAGGCATTTTTTGAGCGGCGTCCGACTTGCGGTCCAGCACGTGGCCGTCTCCCGACTCGGTAACCGTGTCGGTCTGGCTGTCCGGCGTTCCTGGCGAGTCCACCTTATTGCCGGCGACCATCACGACGATGTTCGTGGCTTTGTCTTCAAGGACCACGGTGTGGTCGGGCTTAACCGACTTGATAGTCTCCGCGTTATCTGAGGTGAAGGCAAAGTCTTGGCCCGCAACATTGGCCATGAACTTCACCGTGAACTTATAAACCGCGCCTTCCTTCGGCTTCCAAGCGATGGTCACGGGGTCGCTTCCTGTCGCGTAGACGGACATTGCGGCGATCAAACAACTTGTGCTCAAAAGAAATCTGCGGTTCATGTATTGATGGCTCCTCTCGGTGCGGGTCGCAACCCGCTTGACCCAATAGATTACTTGAACGCGGCAAAACGGGTTGCGCAGTCCTGGGCCGCTTCTCGACACTACTCGGCATTTCAGCCCCCAAAAATCACTACAAATTGCGGCTAATTCCCAGTCGTAAATCGGTGCAGAACAGCCTCAGAAGTTCCGATCTTTGATGTGGTGGCGATGAACGACTATAACTGCACGGAGAACTTCTTCCCCAATACAAAGCGGCTGGCGCGGACGCATCTGAAGCGTTGCCCGCTCTGTAATGCGCTCAACTCCATCGCCAACGACGAGTGCTTTGTTTGCTGCTGGCATGGCGCCTTCAACCACGATTATCGACAGATCGAGGAAGGGCTCCAGTCTTTGCTGCGCCGCTGCCCCGAGTACCGTTTGCACGCGCCAAACCTTCCCAAATACTGTCACGAGGCTCCTAGTCGCCGCTGGCGTTTTCTATTGCGCCGAGTGTTGAAAGGCCCCCTCGATTATCGGGTGTAAAACAAGCCGGATTTGGGGATAAGTATCCCAACTGCCGCAGCGTTCCGGGGACTATACTGAGTCCTTCCATTGGAGGACGCAAGCTAATGCAATTGGCACAGGAAGCCCTGGTGCCGCTCCACAGCGTCGAAGCCGAGATGTGTACCCTCGGGTCCATGATTCTGAAGGAGCAGGCAGTTGAACAAGTTTTCGCGATTTTGCAGGAGGAAGACTTCTATCTTCCCTCCCATCGCTTCATATTCAGAGCAATCTTTGAACTGACGGCCCACAACCGTCCAGTAGATCTGATCTCCCTCAAGCTCACCCTTTCCGAGCAGAGCCACCTGACCGACGTTGGGGGCGAGAACTACCTCATTCACCTTGCAGAGTTCGTGCCCAGCGCCGCGAACGCCACCTACTACGCGAACCAGGTTCTCTCCCGATCCCTAGCCCGGAAGCTCGATTCGGCCGGCCACGACATCATCAAAGTCGCGCACGAGTCAGATATGGACGCTGACGACAAGATTGACCGGGCGGAGCGGCTCGTTTTTGAAGTTGGCGACCGTAGGCTTGGGCGCGACTTCGTCCACATCCAGCCGCTGACGAAAGATTACATGCTCGAAGTGGACACGCTCATGGAGTTCAACGAGCCGACGCTCGGGCTTCGCAGCGGCTTCCACGACCTCGACGAGCTAACCACTGGCTTCTACCCAGGAGACTTCGTGATCATCGCGGCAAGGCCGTCGATGGGTAAGACTTCGCTCGTGCTTCGTATGGCATGGCATGTGGCGGAAAGAGAGAAACAGTCCGTGGCCATCTTTTCGCTCGAAATGGGCGCCAACCAGTTGACGCGGCGATTCGCGAGCATGATCAGCCAGATCTCGCCGGGAGTGCTGAAACGGCCCAACCTCGATATCAAGGATTATAAGAAGCTCGCCGACGCGTGCGAAACGATGTACGATCTGCCGATCTACATCGACGAATCCTCCGACATCAGCCCGTTGGAGATGCGTGGCAAGTGCCGAAGGCTCAAGCGAGAGCACGGCCTGGGACTGATCATTGTGGACTACCTCCAGTTGATGCAGGGCTCGAAGAAGACGGAGAACCGAACCCAAGAAATCAGCGAGATTGCGCGATCTCTGAAGGGGATGTCGAAGGAGTTGGGCGTGCCGGTCATTGCACTCAGTCAGCTAAACCGCGGAGTGGAAAGCAGGGAGAACAAGCGACCCCAGCTCAGCGACATTCGTGAATCGGGGTCGATCGAAGCCGAAGCGGACCTGGTGATGTTCATCTACCGGGACGACTACTACAAAGACCGCGAGCGCCCAGACGAGGCGAACACCGACCCGTACCGCGTCGAAGTCGCGGAGATCCTTATCGCCAAGCACCGAAACGGCCCCACCGGCACGATCAAGCTCGGCTTCATTCCTGGCTTCGCAAAATTCGAGAACCTCAAGGAGGGTTCCTATTAAGATTCTGATCGTTGGCTCTGGAGGTCGCGAGCATGCCCTAGCGTGGAAGCTATCTCAGGAGGCCGACGTTTTCTGCGCGCCAGGCAACCCGGGCGCAGCCCAGGTGGGCGAATGCTTCCCTATCGCCGCCGACGACGTTCCTAGCCTTCGCATCCTGTGCAAAGGGCTTAAGCCCGATCTCGTCTTGGTCGGACCTGAAGATCCTCTCATAACGGGGCTGGCGGACGACCTGCGAGCCGATGGTTTGGTGGTTTTTGGACCGGGCGCAAACGGCGCCCGCTTGGAAGGCTCGAAGGCTTTCTCCAAAGAAATCATGCATTCGGCTGGCGTGCCAACCGCCCGTTCCGAGGCGTTCACGGAACCTGAGCCGGCCATCTCGTTCGCCAAAAATCTGTTTCAAACCGGGCAGGGCGCCGTGATTAAGGCGAGCGGCGCGGCCCTCGGTAAGGGCGTCGTCGTTTGCTCAACCGTGGAGGAAGCGGAGGATGCGATTCAGGCGATGCTCGTTGAGCAGACGCTGGGAGAGGCAGGCTCGACTATCGTTGTAGAAGAGAGGCTGGTTGGCCGAGAATTCAGCCTGCTCACGATAGTCAGCGGCGACCGTTACACGTCCCTCCCCGTCGCCCAAGATTACAAGCGCGCTCTCGACAACGACCGTGGCCCGAACACAGGAGGGATGGGCTCATTTAGCCCCGTATCTTGGCTCACGGACGAACTGGTCAACCAGGCCGAGGCCGCAATCGCGGCGCCGGCGGTGCTCAAACTCGCGGAAATGGGGATCGATTACAGGGGCGTGCTGTTCTCGGGAGTCATGGTTCAAAACGGCAAGCCGCTGTGCCTCGAGTACAACGTGCGGTTTGGCGACCCCGAGACCCAAACCGTGATGATGCGGCTCGGCCCGGGGCTCGCCGAGTTGATTTACGCGGCCGCCGCAGGCAAGGGCTTGCCAAAAGTAGAGGTCAAGAAGAACGCGGCCGTCTCGGTGGTGGTCGCCAGCGGCGGATACCCCGGATCGTACGAGAAAGGCAAAGCTCTAACCCTGCCTTCAGAGCTGCCGAACAACGTTCAGATATTCCACGCCGGCACCGCTCGTGCCCAGGGCCAATTGGTGACGGCGGGGGGCCGGGTTTTATGCGTCAGCGCGGAAGCCGACACCTTGCAAGAAGCCCGGGCAACCGCTTATCGCGTGTGCGAAAGCGTGGGTTTCGACAGGATGTACTACCGAAAGGACATCGCCGAGGAGGTTCTGAGCGACCGACACATTCCCTCGGTCGGTGTATAGTAACGGCATGAGACCCATCGTCCTACTTCTATGTCTTGCGGCGCTGGCCCCCGCCGCGTTCGCCCAAGCGCCGGCCCAGGTTAAGAAAGATCAAGCCGATTTGGCCAAGCTAAGCACCCAGCGCGACGCGTCGAAGACGGCGATGTATAAGCATCCGGGCAACGCTTCTTACAGGCATGCTTTCGTGCTGATAAACGACCGTTTTGCCAACAAAACGATGAACGCGAGTTGGATGACCCCGCACGACAAATACTCCAAGGCTTTGCGTCTTTATCGCGTAAGCCTGAACCTCGACCCCCACGACCCCGACGCCAAACAGTGGGTCGATATGATCGAGAGCATCTACAAGAGCATGGGCCGCCCGATTCCGAAGTAGACGTTATTGTATCGTTTTGCACTGAGTTGACCGATTTCCCAAAACCGAATCACGACACTAATGTCCTGTGACGTGAGGGACTGATGGGAGGCCTAGGGTGTGGTCCCTGACTCCTGCTCGCACGCACCCTTGGGGCCGATTCCAATTCTTGAGAAGGTTAAGGGCAAGCTTGGGGACATCTAACGGCAAGCTTGCCAGCACGGGCTCGGCCAAGTCGAGTGAAGCTGGGTCCCGGCGGGAACGGCTTTGACAAGGTGATCGGGGGGTGTTTGATCGGGCGGTCGGAGTGCAAGGGGCGACCGGTGGCTTGACGGACGGGCCGGGGTTTCGTCGGCGAGTTCGGGGACGCTACGTCCACGCCCCGTATTGGGTAACCAGATTCCGCATCGTCAGAGCTTCGAATCCCTCCTCCGGCCTCATTTTGGCAAGCGCCTTGTGGTGCGGCTTCGAAACGATCACATCCATGCTCTGAAAGACGGAGAAGCGCATGCATCGCCGAAGAAATGCGCTCTCACAGTACCGAGCGGCGGCTTCTTGAGGCATGAACGAATGGACCTTATAGTCAGAGTTCAGAAAAACCGGGAGCCAGAACGATTCGTCGAACGCTTTCTGAACGGATGCATCCTTCGACTTCGGACGGTGAACAATTTCTCCGGGCGACGCAACGGTCAACAGGTTCCCCTTGCGCAGGTTTAGGAGGCGCTTGAATCTTGGAAGTAGAACAGCCTCGGCGTAACAAAAATCATCAGGAAACTCATAATTAAAATTAGCTTCCTTGGACGTCAGTTTGGCGATGTCTTCGTGAACGCTCGGGAGCCGCGCCATTGCAAGAGCCTCCAAAGCCCAGTTATTCGCCTGCTCGTCCGTTGCGCTGTTGTCAATCAAAGGCATTTTGGAAGCGGCGTCAACAAGCAGCGAGAACCTCGCCGGCGGGTGAACGTCTTTCCACAGTACGTCCAGCGTATTCTCGATCTTGTAGAAAGGCGGCAGCGGCGGATTGAGGGCGGCGTCCGCAAGCAAGGAAAACGTGAACAGTGCCTTTCCCAGGTTTTCAACGCTCGAGGCGTCGGTGGCAATCTGAACGAGGTCGGGGTGCTTACCTACCCAAATGCGGAAGCAACGGCTGTACCAGGGCGTGTCAAAGCCGAGAAGGCGGCGCACCGAGGTGCGCACCGTGTCCTCGAGTTCCTTCGAGTCAAAGTTGTCGGTCGCTTGGCCGATCGCCATAGTCTCGTTGACCACAGCTGCGGATTCTAGAATGTCAACCGTTGACAATCCCACGTCCAGGGCCGAGTACGGAGTGTCATCTCCGAGTCTTTGATCTGGCTCCTGTGGCTGGTACTCCGGCTGTGCATCTCCCCAAGGAAACCTCAAGCAGACTTCTAAAGCTTGAGCCAGTACACGTGGCCTAACTCCCATAGGGGCCAAGCGCTGAGTATTGAACAACAGTTGTAGGCCGTAGTAGCAAGCAATAACTTCACCTAGATAACTGGTTTCCCTGTTAGCTAGTTCTGGCAAATTGCAAGCGAGATTGGCGTCGCTTTTGATAGCGAACAGAGTTACCGAGTTCTCGTGATTCGAGAAGAATTCATCTCGGCCCTCTTCACCCACTTCACCAAGCCATCGCGCTAGGCGTTGCGATTGAGCTAGGTTGCAAAATGAACTAAAAATGCCCCATGACGTCGACGAATGCTGTAGCCAATGGGTTATCTCATGAATGTTCGTCTTATGGAAAGCCTCAGCCTCCGGACCTCTTGAAGTCTCCGGAAACGGCAGACGGTGGACGATTAAGCTTGTAGTCGGGTCGAACAGGCTCGGCTCATGCCCTGGGTCGTAATATAACTGTGGATCCAGGATATCGTATTTCCAAGCCATTGGGGTTACTTTCTCTTTGGGAGCTTCGATTTTATAAAATCAGTGAGGAGATTTGCCACGACCTGAGTGCCTATTCCGACGGCAATGATGGTGAGCGTAACTGGCTCGAAGCCCAGTTCTTCGTCCCCGACAGACGGATTGGGCTCTTCGGCAAGGGAGTAGTTTCCAGGCCCAACTAGCTCATCGAGGATAACAGATAAATCGGCTATGCTCACTTCGTTTGGGTTAAAGGTCAGTTTAGTCATGCTCTACTTATGTTACCACCGGACGTAACGGCCGACCCTTAGAAACTGCGATCAGATAGGCTAGAAGCGCATCCACGAGTACTTCGTTACGCCACGTTGATGAAGCCGGTTTGCCGTAGGTCCGCCCAGCTCCGCTCGCCTGGCAGATTGGAGAGTCTGCCCCACTCCGGAACTCTCCAGTCTTCCTTAGAAAGCTAAACGCCATAATATCAAGGTGAGAGGAGGCTAAGCACCATGACCATTCCAAAAGAGCTAGAGGGCGTCCTCGACGCAACCCCAAAATCCTAAGCGGCGCTGTCCGCTTCAAGGGCACCCGCGTGCCTGTGCAAGCCCTACTCGATACGCTTATCTGCAATCACACCGTCGATTATTTCCTTGAGGGGTTTCCCGACGTGACGCGCGCCCAGGCGGAAGCTGTGCTCAAATGGGAACAGAACAAAGCCCGAGAAGCCTTAGGGTTAAAGCTGGTTTCCTAAATGCGGGTTTTGCTCGACAACTGCGTCGATGTCCGTTTTGCGCAGGTAATGGTCAAAGCACTTTAATAGCGGCGAAGGAATCGCCGCACTCCAAATCGGCATAATTGGCTAATGCCTGCGCGCCGCTTTGTTTGGGTTTTAGCCCTTTGCGTGGGTTTGCTGTCGGTGACTCCGTTCCTTTATGGGCTGGCTCACACTCCGCCTGGAAGCCGCTACATCGGCTTTCAGTACAACACCGACGACGAAATGGTGTACGCGGCTTGGATGCGGCAGGCGATGAACGGGCACTTCTTGATGGATAACCGCTTCGCCATCGATCCCCAGCCGGGCTTGACTATTCATCTTTATTTCTTCGTTCTCGGGTTAGTGGCAAGAGTGGTCGGCATCCCATGGGCGGCCGCTCTGGCACGCTTCCTCTTTGGCGGACTTTTTGTTTTGTTGCTGAACCGCCTTATCGGCTTGCTCGGCGTCAATGAAGCCTACCGAAAGATTGCCCTGCTTGTTGGGTGCTTTGGCGCCGGCTTTGGCTTTCTGGTGTGGCAGCCGCTTGGCGTCGATTTCGGCGCCGGCTCGACCAGTCCTCTTAAGGGCGCCATGCTCGGCCATCTGCCCAACGACGTCTGGCAGCCGGAAGGCTTTGTGTTCCCTTCCCTTCTCACGAACAGCCTGTTTTCGTTCAGCTTGTGCCTCATCGTAGGGATCTTCCTGTGCGTGTTGGCGACGAGAAACTCCTGGAAACCGGTCGCGCCCGGAGCGCTCGGAATGCTGGTCCTCATGAACGTGCACAGCTACGACGTGCTGCTCATTGCTCTCGTCTTGGTCGGCCTCTTGATTACCACGCTCGCCCAACGTCAACTCTCCTTTGCGTGGTTGGCGAGGGTGGTGGTGATCGGCCTTGGCGCGGTCCCTTCCGCCCTGTGGTTTCTGTACGTGCTCAAGCACGACGCAGTCTTCCAGGCCCGGGCGGACACCTTGACCTATACCGAAAACTTTCGCTCGGTCTTGGGCGGTTACGGCCTATTGATGCTCTTCGCAGGTATCGGCGGAGTTGTATGGCTGAGGCACAACAGCTCCGAGAAGCGAACGCTCGTGGGAATGGCTGTGCTTGCCGCGACCGTAGTCGCGCTTTGGATTTGTGCGTCGTCCCACGCAGGAGGCTATTGGATGGGCCTGGGCGCCTGGTGCGGGCTATTTGTGCTCGGCTTGGTTATCGTCGGACTCCTAGGAAGGCCGAACCCCGCTCAAAGCCTCATCCTAAGCTGGGCCGTCCTCGGCCTGATCACTCCCTATTTCCCCGGGCTATTCGAGCGCAAGCTCATGATGGGGCTCAGCGTTCCGTGGGCGATTCTCGGGGGGGCTGGCATCTATCTCGTCGCGCGCTCCATGAGAGGAGGTGAGCGGCGAATGGTCGCCGCACTCTGCACCGTGCTCGTCGCCGCCACCTCGGTGCGATGGATTGGCCGGGAGTTCGAACTGATCAACAAGAACGACTCCAACACCACCTTGCATCCGGTGTATCTCTCGCCCGATGCAGTTAAAATTGTCGACTACCTCAACCAGAATGTGGACGACCATCGGGTGGTGGTGCTTGCGATGCCCGGAGTCCCTGGCAGCCTGGACGACGTCGTGACGCCCTTTTATCCCGACCTTAACCCTATCCTGAGCGGGTTCACCGGCGTCTATACCTATGCCGGCCATTGGAGCGAAACCCCCGATTACACGAAGCGCCGGAAAGAGGCCAGCGCCTTCTTTCTCAACATGACCGACGACCAGCGACAACACATTATGTTCTTCCAACCGGATTACTTCGTGGCGCCCGCCCCTGGCAAATTAGCCGAGCTCGACTCGCTCTTAAAAGGCCCCAAACAGCCTTACAAGGGCCAATGGGGCGGTATCGTAGTCGATGGCAAGTCGACCGTATTGATCGGCGTCAACAGGCTTTGACCCAGGATTAGGGCGCTCACAAAGAATGATGCGCCTTTTTGCGTAAGCCCGATTCTCAGCAGCGGGTGAGAATGTTCGTCGCCCCTTCCCCGTCCTGGTCGGCGTCGGACGTTACTCTCGGAGAGTGACGGTGGATCAGGGGAGTTTTTATGTGGCCGTACAAGTCTCGCTCGATCATCTCGCCAAGCGCAAAGCCTGTGATGAGGGCGCCGGCGATCCAGATGCCAAAAATGAAGCGATAACGCACTGCTTTATTGTAAGCGCGATTTTTTCAAGGAACACAAGCAATTTCGCCAAATCAATTACGATTCTTAACGCATTCATCACAAATTGGCTTTGAAGAACTCCAGTGCGGTCTTCAACGCCATCTTGTCCGCCGCGAGGTCGCCTAGCTCATGCTTGCGCATGGGAAACAGCATGATCTGAACGCTCTTCCCGGCGCTGATGAGTTCATCCACGAACTTCAGGTCATGCTGGTTGTGTACATTGTCGTCGCCAGTGCCCCACATCATCAAGAGTTTTCCGTGGAGATTCTTTGCGTCCTCCCAAAGCCTTGCGTCGGCGTACGCCTGGGGATCGGCCTTGGGAAGGCCAAACAGACGTTCTGAGTAGAAGGAGTCGTAAAAGGAAGGGTCGACATAGGGGGCGCCCGCCATTCCCGCCTTGAACTCGGTCGAGCGGCACATGCAGTTCAACACGTTTCCGCCGCCACCGCTCCACCCCTTGATCCCGATGCGGTTGGGGTCCACGTAGGCTTGGTCCTTAAGCCACAGGGCCGCATCCACGAAGTCGTTTCGCTCGCTTCCCCCATAGAAGTGCCCCTTCACAACGGTGGCAAGACGCTTGCTTCCCACCGTGGAGCTACGGTTGTCCACGTGAACCACAATGAAGCCGTTTTCCGCGTAAAGCTGGTCAACCGCCCAAGAGGCGTTCCATTCGTCGTTCACCGTCGGCGCTTCCGGTCCGCCGTAGACTTCCATGATGACCGGATAGCGCCTGCCTGGCGCCATGTTGCGCGGCGTGCGGATGGTCGCGGGAAGCCTGAATCCGTCTCTGGCGGGAATCTCGATCGATTTCTCCGGCGACAGGGATACCATGTTCAAGACGTCCATATCGGGTTTATCGAGTGTCTCTACCAAGCGTCCGTCACAACTTCGGAGTTCCTCCGTTGGTGGCGTATCCCGGTTTGAATGGGTGTCCACAAAGAACTGACCGTCGGGGCTAAAGGTTGCGTCGTGCGTGCCGCGCTCCTTCGTTATTCGGGAGAGCTCGCCGCCATCCGAATGCATCCGATAAAGCGCCCGCTCAAAAACCGAGTCGCGATCCCCCGTGAAGTAGATCCAGTCAGCCTCGTGATCAATGTAACAGACGCGGTTCGGATCAAACGGCTCGGCAGGAAGAACCTGCCACTTGCCGGTTATCAACGGTTTAGCCGCTTGGTCGCGGGAGGATGGATCGGCCCAATAGAGTTGCTCGTAGCCGTTCCTTGCCGACGCTACGATCAGACCCTTCCCGCCTTGGACGTATTCGAAATCGTCATTGACGTCGATATATTTCGGATCTTCATCGGTGAAGATGGTTTCGGGCGAGCCCATCAATGCGTTTTCCGGCAGGTCCAAGATGGACACCTGCGATTGAGCGCGGTTCATCACCTGATAGAGAAGGTGCGAGTCGTCCGAACTCTTCTTCGACCATTTGACACCCACGATATAGCCGTCCTCGTCCTTGAGCGGATCAAGGAACACGGCTTGTCCCCCTGCCGCTGGAACGACCCCTAGGCTCACTTTCGGGTTCGGGTTGCCAGGTTTGGGATAGCACTGGGTCAAGGTGGCGGGATACTGCGGCCGAAAATCGACGATGACGCTGTTCGGCACGTTCGACTCGTCCGTTCGGAAATACGCGATATATTTCGAGTCGGGCGACCACCAATAGGCCTGGTCGTGGTGGTTGTAAATCTCTTCCCAATACATCCACGTCAGGACCCCGTTCAACAGGTTGCGCCTGCCATCGTTTGTCAGCCTCGTTGTCGTTGTCGATTCCGGATTGGAAACGTACAGGTCGTTGTCTCGAACGTAGGCCACCGACTTGGCGTCTGGCGAGAACGTAACGTTCTTCATCGCGAAACGCGAATCCGCGATTTTGAGCGCGGTATTAGTGGACGAATCTACCAGATAGAGCTTGTTATCTTGGATGAACGCAAACCGCCTGCCTTCTGGATCGACCGCGTCCGGAGTTGGGAGAGCACTGAGCCGCGGCGCGCCTGCGGCGTGGAGGGAGTTCAGGATTGAGGTGGTATCGCCGATCAGACTTCGTTTATTTGTGGTCGGATCAATCTTCAGCAGCCCTCCCGAGTCGGGATCTGCCAAGAGCAAATCATGCTTCGAGGACCAAGCGAACCATGGGGGGTTTGACAGAAGCGCCGCGTCTTCCACTGCGTAATCGAGCGTCATCGTCTTCTGCTGGGCGTACCCGGCAGCGGTGATCGCGACAAGTCCAACCAGAATCCCTAGCTTGCGAATAGATCCGGACAGGATCAAAGGTTCCCCATGAAGAAGGCGACCATCCTATCCCAAGCGTCCGCCGCTGCGGCTGGATTGTAAACCTCCGGACGTCCATCGTTAAAGAACGCATGGTCGGTATGTTCATAGGTCTTGAAAGTGTGGGTCTTGCCGAGCCGGGTCAACTCAGCGTCGAGCTTGGCGACCACTTCCGGCGAGGCATAGCCGTCTCTATCGGCGAAGAAACCCATGACCGGCGCCGTAAGGCGATCCAGAGGGGGATGAACGTGCGGGTGGATGCCATAGAAGTCCACACAGGCGCCGATATGGTCGTTCACAGCCGCAGCGAAGAGGCTTAACTGGCCACCCATACAGAATCCAACGACTCCGGCCTTGCTGCTGGTGACGGCCGCGTTGCCAAGCAACGTGGTGACGGCGCAACTGAGTATCCGCTCGGTTTCCCCGATGTTGAGCGCCATCATCATCTTTCCCGCTTCCTCGGGTTCGGCCGCGGTTTCGCCCTTATACAGGTCTGGGGCAAGAGCGGTAAAGCCCGCCTCCGCGAATCGGTCTGCTACGTTTTTGATGTGGCCCACGAGACCCCACCATTCCTGGATGACGATGACGCCTGGCCCTGATCCGGATTTTGCCTTGACCAGATAGCCGTCGTAGCTATCGCTATCGCACTTAAAAGAAACCATTTCGCCGTTCAATCGAGTTCACCCCTAGTTCGTTGTTAGCTAATTTTGCACAAGAACGGCCGGACTGAGATTCGTTGTTGTTGCGAACGGCCTTAATTCCAAGCTCTCCGGGGGCCGAAAGATGGACCGGACTTCCCGGGTTACCCGGTTACAAAGGCGCTTTAGTATTGCCCCTCAGGGCTCCCGGAATGGTGTTATCGCCTCGGTTCCTTCCAAGCTGGGTCCAACATACCTAGACCCGCGAGTAAAGCGGTCTCGAGCTGCGCGCACTTCTTAGCTTTGCGGTAGGCCAGACTGTGAAGTCTGGGCCACCGCTTTTGGGGTTAGTCTCGTTCGGGAAGGGCTTAGAACCTGTGTCCGCCGCCGCCACGAGACACGGATCCTCCGCCGCCGCGACCGAAGGACCTTTGGCCGCCGCTATTGGAACCGTGAACGTATCCGCCACGTCCATTGCCGCCGCGTCCGTAGAACCCGCCGCCGACGTAGCCGCCTCCGATGCTTATCGAGACGCCTCCACCGTACGCTGGGTAGTCGCCGTCATTGTAATAACCAACGGCCGGGGCATCGTAATAGTCTTCGTCATGCGGAACATATCCGTAAGCGCCGTATCCGCCCACGATGACGGGCGGCCCGGCATTTACGTCGAGGGCGAAGCCGCCATAGGAACCGCCTACGTAGTGACCGCCTCGGGCATGCCCGCCTTGGCTGAACACTCCGCGGCCGCCCACGCCTCGCGAGGAGCCGCCCCCACTTCGCGAAAATCCGCTGCTACCACGCGAGTAAGAGTGGGCGCCTACGCCCTGCCGCTGGGCAGAAGCCGTTACAGCCATCGCAAAGACAAGTCCGGCGATTCCGAGTAATCCAATGTTTTTCATTTTAAAACCTCTGCGCTCTTCAACATCGCGGACAAGTAAGAACGCCTGAAGCTTTCTTGCAATCTGTTAAGTAATGAAAGGATTTCTTGCACTTATCGCCAGATAGGTGCTCCCCTTAACTGGTTTCGCTTAGAAAGGTTCGAGCCGATTCAGCGTTACAGCCTCGCGTCCCATAAAATCGGCTGGGGGCTCGGCGTAAACCTCGACTCTCTTTTCTGTGACCGGATGGCGGAAAGAGATAAAGGCGGCATGGAGCTGTAGCGGCGAATCCCGATACTCCTTTGGCGCGTAGAGCCTGTCACCCAAAATCGGGTGGCCGATCGATTGCACGTGAACTCGTATCTGGTGGGTTCTTCCCGTCTCCAATGCGGCTGCGAGAACCGTGCCATAAGCAAACATTCCCAGGCTCTTAAAGTGGGTCAGGGCGCTCTTTCCTTGGGCGTCGACCGCCATCAGTATCCTATTCGCTCGACTGCGCCCTATCGGCGCCGATACGTCGAAGCGGTCGAGTTCGACGCGGCCAGCAACCACGCACACATAGCGCCTCTTTGCCGTCTTGCTCTCGATCTGGCGGGCCAGCCTCGCGTGAACGAAGTCGTTCTTAGCAACCAAGATGAGCCCCGTCGTATCCTTATCCAGCCTGTGAACGATTCCCGGCCGGAAGTCCCCGCCGATGTGTGAGAGTTCATGGGAGCGCGCCAGGAGAATATTGACCAGAGAAGGCTCTTTCAGAGACGGCGCCGGATGCACGGCAAGGCCCCTCGGCTTGTTCACAACGAGCATGTGCTCGTCCTGAAATCGCACGTCCAGCGGGACGTCGTGGGGCGTTAGATTGTGAGGCGAAGTCGCTTCGGGCTGGGCAAGCTGTACGTGCATGCCCGGACTCAGCATGAAAGACGGTTTCTGGGGTTGCCGGTCGACCGAGACATCGCCCTGAACCGCAAGTTTGGCAAGCTTGGTGCGGCTGAAGTCAGGGAGGGTGCGGGCGAGGAAATGATCGAGCCGCTCGGCTCGGTCCGCCACCAGGTTCAGGGCCCCGGCAAGATCATGCATTCGGCAACTTCACCATAAATCGACTCGGTTCGGGAAGGGGCTGGAAGCCGCACTCGCCATAGACCCCATGCGCATCGCGAGTGGATAGAACCCAAAGGCGAAAAGATTGATGTTCCGGATGAGCCATGGCATGTCGAACCATGGCCTTCGCCAACCCCTGGCTCCTATGGTTTTCTCCGACCCACACGTCAGCAACCCAAGCAAAGGTCGTTCGGTCCGAGACGACGCGCATATAACCCGCCTGCTCAGATCCTTTGTAGACGCCGAGAACAAGGGAGGAGTTGGCGGCCGCCCTCCGCACCTTTTCGATAGAAACGCCCGGCGACCAGTAGGACGTCGTAAGCCACGAGTGAACCATGTCGAAATCAACCGGATCCAAGCCCTCGCGAATAACGTAGCCCTCTGGGATATACACATTCGATTATGGATGCTTGTATGCGCCCGGAGCGGTGTACAATCGGCAAATGGCATCCCTAGTCAATCCCCCCGACCAAAAAACCGGCGCGGTCACGGCAGAGTCCATCGCAAAGCTTCGAAAAGCCTTCGACAGCGATTCCCGGTACAAGCAGGCGATGAACGCAGTCTGCACGACCCCGGTGTCGAAAGTCGCCCTCAACCGGGACCGGGTTGCCGCTATCGACCATTCGTATAGCCACCAGCTTCCTGAGAACAAAACTGCTGCCCAAATGCAGAGCGGACGCTGTTGGATGTTCGCAGCGTTAAACACCTTTCGGGTTGAGGCGATCAAGAACATGAACCTCGACACCGAGTTCGAGCTGAGCCAAAACTTCTTCACGTTCTGGGACAAGTTCGAAAAAGCTAACTATTTCCTGGAATCGATCCTCAACACGCTTGAAGAGCCAATTGGCAGCAGGCTGTTGGACTGGCTTCTGAACAGCCCGGTGCAAGACGGTGGCCAGTGGCACATGTTCGTGAATCTCGTCCGCAAGTACGGCGCCATCCCCAAGAGCGCAATGCCCGAAACGGAAAGCAGCTCGAGCACCAGGGAACTCTGCTACCACCTCACTAACATCTTGCGAGATCATGCGTGCAGCCTTCGAAACGCGCATGCGGCCGGTAAAAACGCGGCCGAACTTAGGAAGATGAAGGAAGGCTTCTTGGAGGACGCCTATCGGATTTTAGCGGTTCATTTGGGAATCCCACCGGTAGATTTCGAGTGGCAGTGGAGAGACAAGGATAAGAACTTCCACCGGGAAGGGGCTTTGACCCCTATGGAGTTTTACGACAAGTTTATAGGAATAAACCTGGACGATATGGTTTGCCTCATTCACGACCCAAGGCCACAGCACAAGTTTGATACCTTGTACACAGTCAACTACTTGGGCAACGTCGTCGGAGGCGAAATTGTGAAGTACCTCAACGTCCCGATTGAGACTCTCAAGCAGGCCGCTATCGCACAGATCAAGGACGGCGCTCCCGTATGGTTCGGCAACGACGTCGGAAAGCATCTTGACCGCGATCTTGGCGTGATGGACCTCGACCTATTCCAGTACGACCTGGTTTACGGGGCAAAACCGCGCATGACGAAGGCGGAGCGGCTTCAATATGGACATTCGCAGATGACCCACGCAATGGTTTTCACGGGAGTGGATTTGGATGATAACGGGCGTCCCAAGAAGTGGCGCGTTGAAAACTCCTGGGGAGATAAGCCAGGCGACAAGGGCTTCCTTCAAATGACCGACGCTTGGTTCGACCAGTACATGTACGAGGTCGTGGTTCACAAGCAATATGTTCCGGCCAAGTCGCTTGCCGCTCTCACGAAGGAGCCTATCGGCCTCGATCCATGGGATCCGATGGGGTCATTGGCGTCCTCGGTCTAGTGCCCGAGCGCATGGGTCAGAGTCGCGCGGGCTTGGGCCAGGTTCGCGATCGCCGTGACCTGGTCGCTTTTTGCCTGTACCAAAGCGGCTTGGGCCGTTATAACGGTGACAAAGGGCGTCACGCCCGCTTTATACTGCCCTTGCGCAAGCTCTACGTTCTTGGTTGCGTTCTCAACCTGGGTTGCCGCCACCTGAACTCGCTGTTCCCCAATTTTGACATTGATGTACGCTGAAGACACGTCCTGAATGGCAGTTAGCGTCGTTTGCTGAAGCTGTTGTTTGGCGACTTCCGCATTTCCCTTCGCAGTCTCGACCCGACCAGCCGCCGCGCCTGCGTCTTCAATCTGCCACGTGGCGGAAAGAGAGCCGGACAGAGAAGCGTTTGCGGTTGGGTCTCGATAGCCGGAGTTGTTAGCCCCCACTTGCAGGCTTATAGATGGCGCATTCGAAGTGCGCGCCGCGCTGACGTCATAACCTGCCGCCCTCAACGTTTCAATTGCGGCAAGAATATCCGGCCTCTGCTTCAGGGCGCCGGACACCATAGTGTTCAAGTCGAGGTTGGGCTCGTCAGGCTCTGTGGAGTCCGCGGGCACAATCGGCGTCCGCGGGTCTATTCCCATATCCAAGCACAGCGTAATGCGAGAGTTCGTAGCCGTCGCTTTCGCCTCGACCAGGGCCTGAATATCGTTCGCCAACGTCGTTCTCGCATTGATAACATCGGCTGGGGCGCCCAGTCCTGCATTTAGACTTGCCTGCGCTAAATCGAGCGAGGCTTGGGCACTGTCGACGTTCGCCTGCTGGACCGCGACTAACCCCTGGTTCTGCACAAAGGTATAGAAGGCCGTCTTGACTTGCAGCACCGCGTCGATCTGGGCTTTAGTGTAGCTGTGTTGCGCGCTCTTAACTTCGGCCGCGTTTTCCCGAACAAGGTCTCTCGTGTGGTTGAAGTCGAAGATAAGCAGATTTAGCGTGGCGCCGCCGGAGTATCCAGATTTAGAGACTCCGAAGCTGGATCCGCCTGAACTCCCTGTTCCACCGCTCGTTCCAGTCCCCGTTCCTGTACCTGTGCCGGTTCCAGTTCCGGTCCCTGTTCCAGTTCCCGTGCCCGTTCCAGTCGTCGTGACAGTATTTGCCCCACCCTGATTACCGCGAAGAGTCTCGCTTCGACCGTACGATTGATTAAGGGTCAGTTGCGGATAGAGTGCAGCCGCCTGGGTCACAAACAGGCCCCTAGCCTCCGCCACCTGGGCCAACGCAATCGCTACGGATGGCTGGTTCGCGAGGGCTATTTGGGCTGCTTCATCAGCGGTCAAAGGCTTACTGACTGCGCTCGCCCCTGGCGGCGACTGCACATCCACGTTGGGAGGCGTTTGAGGCAATGTCGTTTTCGGCTGAATCGGCGGCGTTATGCCTTGTTGTGCGGGGGGCGGCGTTGGCGGCGCTGGATTCTGTTGTGCGGGGGGGGTCGCCTGAGCGGAGCAAACGACGGCAGCGCCCAAGCACGTAAGGGCAGATATCACTTTGAGGTTAGTCAAGCCGAAGCCTCACCTATATAACCCAAGCCAGTCTCTCCGCTAGGCGGTTTCTTTGGTTCCTGCGCGTCCCTGTTTTGACAGCTCAAAATGAGCTCGTTCATTGAGGCGATCAGCCGTTCCTGGCTCTCTCTGGGCATCGTGCGTAGCGCTTCCATGGTTCTCATGATCCTGTAGTCTTGTCTCTCCTTCATGCACTTCAATCCATAGTCCGTCAACCGCAGGTTCTTGACGCGCCTGTCGACGGAACTCTCGTTGCGCTCCACCATTCCCAAAGCCTCAAGCCGGTTCGCAACCTGCGTCACCGCACTCACCGAGATGCCGAGTTCATCGCTGACGGCAGAATGATTTTTGGGCCCCATAAACAGTACGCGCATGACTCTCACCTGGGCCACGGGCAGATTCTGGATAGGGTCGTTTTCCAGGGCCTTGTAAAGGGTTCGCATGAGCCTGGGGAGCATTTCTTCCAAGAGCGCGGCGTTCTCATTTGTCTCTTCGTTCATCGAGTTCACTGCCGACCGGCGCGCCGTCCGTCCCCTTGCCGGCTCCATTGTGCTCATGTGAACCGGTTAGAAGGGTTTGCCCACTGGCAGACACCGTCGGTCCGATCATGGCAGCGCGGGCCAGATCACGCTCATTCCTTCGGAATTTGCGCGCAAGATCGTCGAACAAAGTATAGACCACAGGAACAACGAACAAGGTAAGGAACGTGGAGGTGATCAGTCCACCCACCACGCAGGTGGCGAGCGGGGCTTGGGTCTCGGACCCTTTCCCAAGTTGAAGCGCCAAAGGCAACATACCTAGGATCGCGGCGCTCGACGTCATCAAAATGGGACGCAACCTTGTGGGGCCGGCCTGCAAAATCGCGGCAGTTCGAGACATACCCCTCCCTCGCAACGTGTTCGTGTAGTCGACGAGAAGGATTCCGTTCTTGACCGCGATTCCGATAAGCATCAAAATGCCGATGTAGGCGGTAAGGCCAAAGTTGCGGCCGGTAATGAACAGCGCGAAGACGGCGCCGATCGCGGCCAGCGGCACGGAGCACAGCACGATCAGCGGATAGACGTAGGACTCGAACTGCGACGCAAGAACGATATAAATCAGCGCGATCGCCATGAAGATCGCGAGATTCAAACCGGCAAACTCGTCCTTTTGCCGCTTGACGTTCAAGCCCCAATCCAAGTAAATGCCGGGACCAAGATCTGCGCCCGCCAACGAGTCTGTACCGGTTAGCGCCTTGGTAATCCCCGCTTGAACGTCGCTCACGGAGCTTCCTTGAGAGACGCGCCCGGTCACCGCGATGTAGCGCTGCCGGTTAAGGCGAGTTATCTGGTTCGGGCCCATACCCAAGCTGATTTTAGCCACCGACCCCAATTTGGGAGTGCTTGTGGTAAGAACGCCTGTAGCGCTGTAGGGAGTAACCGGCAAATCCGAAAGTTGGGCTGAGGTTTTTCTCGTGTCCTGAAGCTGCTGAACGTAAATCGGATACTGGAAACCCCCTTCCTGGTAGTAGCTAACCAACTCTCCGCTCGTTGACGTGTTGAGGGCGTTCGCAATATCGTAGTAGCTTAATCCGAGGGCAGACGCCTCGCTACGGTCGACCTCGAAATGGATCTCCGGAGTGTTTTCTTGAACGCCAAGGTCGACCCCTTCCAAGCCGGTGACGCCGGTCATCTTCTGCTGAACGATTTTCGCGGCCGCAGTGACCTGGTCGTAGTCGGGCCCGAAGACGTCGACCTCCATATTCGTGCCGCCACCAGTAAGGATCTGGGTGACGATATCGTAGGGCTGAACAATGGCCAAAACTCCGGGAATCTTGGCTAACTTCTTGTTCATGAAGTTGATGTTGTCTTGGGTCGTTTGCTTTCGGTTGTCCTTGAGAGTGACGGTTGAACCGCCCTGATAGCCAATTTGCGCGGTAGTCGTACCCCTCAAGCTCAGGCTTGCTCCTGCAGCCGTAAACTCGGTTGCCACGTCCGGGTCGGACATTATTATCTTCTCGACCTGATCCATGGTCGCTTTTGTTTTCGACAGCGCGGTGCCGACCGGATACTTCAGATTCACGGTGAAGTTCCCGGTGTCGGTGGTGGGTAAGAGTTCCGTGCCAATGGAACGCGCCAAGGGATAGGTCAGAGCAACGGTTCCCAGTGCGCCAAAGATAACAAGCGCCCGGTGATTTAGAGCCCAACCAAGGCCCTTGTGATAGGAGGCGTCCAACTTCGCAAACATCGCGCCGGCACGGTCGAAGAGACGGGTCACCGGTCCCGCTGGTCTTGTTCGCAACTCAGGGTGGGCTTCCTCCAACACTTCTTGTTCGCTGATGAGGCGTGAGCAAAGCATGGGAACCACCGTCATCGCGTCAAGCAAAGAGATTGCCATCGAGAAGATGACGACAAGAGCAAATTGGGTAAAGGTCTGGCCGGCTTGCCCCTGAATGAAGAACAGGGGGAAGAAGACGATCATAACGGTGAAGGTTGAGGCAAACACTGCCGACGCTATTTCCGCGGTCCCCACAACGGCCGCGTCGGCGGCCCGCCGCTTATCACGCTCGATGTGCCTGAAGATATTTTCAAGCACAACAACGGCGTCGTCCACGATCAAACCTGTCGCTAACGCGAGGCCGCTTAAGGAGATCGTGTTAAGGGTGAATCCGGCAAAGTAGAAAAGCGTAAAGGTCGAGAGAATCGAAGTCGGGATGGACAGAGCAACCACGAGCGTGCTGCGCCAACTGCGCAGGAAGAGCAACAAGATAATAATCGCGAGTCCGCCACCGATCAAGGCCGTATTCTTGAGGTCGTTGATAGAGTCGGTGATGAACTTACCCTGCTGGTAGGCAGTAGTCCATTTCAGTTCAGGGTAGAGCTGCTTTACCGTTTGCAGTTTGTCCAACACTGCCTGAGTTGTACTGACCGTATTTGCCACGGTCTGCTTCGTTATAATCACGCCGACGGCCGGCTTGCCGTTCATTTGGGTGAAGATTCGCTGCTCCTGATAGGAGTCTTTGACGTGGGCGACATCCTTAAGAAGGACTTGAGTTTTCGGCGCGCCTGGACTTGAACTGTAGAAGCCTAGGGGCATATTCCCTATCTGGTCCACGCTTGTGAAATACCCGCTGGCACGGATGGTGTACTCAGTGCCGCCCTGTTTGCCAATGCCCGCAGGCAGGTTAACGTTTTCAGCATCGATTCGGCTGGCAATGACTTGCAGGGGAATATGATAAGCCTCGAGTTTGATGGGATCGACATCGACGATGATCGCCCGCGGGAGACCACCCGTGGTTACCGCGGCGGCGACTCCATTGGCGGATTCCAGGAGCGGGGTAATCACGTTGTCGAGCAACATTCGCAGCTTTACCTGGTCTTCGATGCCGGAGACGCCAAGGATCAAGATGGGTAAAGCGTTTGGATCTATCTTATAAACAATCGGGGCCTGAAGGGTGTTCGTTGGATCTTGCGGGAAGCTCTGCTTGGCACGTTGCGCAAGTTGCAGTGTGTCGTCGGCGGCCGCATTGATATTTACTCCCCAAGTGAACTGGCATCGCACCGAGCTTGTACCCAAGGTCGAGGAGGAGTCGATCTCATACAGGTTTGCAACCTGGGATACCGCTTCCTCAACCGGACGGGTGATTTGAATCTCCATCTGCTGCGGAGACACCCCGGGCCAGTTGGTAAAGATAGCCACTGTTGGAATTGTCACGTTTGGGAGCAGGTCGACCGAGAGCTTGGTCAAGCAGATAGTCCCTAGAATAACTAGGGCAAGAATACGCATCATAACCGCTACCGGTCGAGTTACGGAGAATCTAGCGAATCCCATGTTAGTTGCCGCTCTGCGTCGATCCGGTCGTAGAGCCAGCCTGGCTCTTAGCGCCTGCGGGGCCGCTTATTGGCGCTCCTCCCGCGGCGGGGTTGATGGAAACTTTCGAACCATCCTTGATCGATCTATAAGCGATCGTTATAACCTTGTCCCCGAGTTTCAATCCGCTCTTAATCTCGATATTCTTGGAGTCCGAGGCCCCGATCACCACGTTCACTATGTGGGCGGTGCCGTGGGTGACACTCTTTGAGTCGGTGGTAATTTCATTGACCACCGTCACCGTCTTTCCCGCATCGCCGTCGTTTACCGCCTCGCGAGGCACGAGTAAGCCGACATGGGACTTGCCGGTCACGATGTCGACGTGCCCAAACATTCCCGGTTTGAACAACCTGTTCTTGTTGTCAAGGCGTATCTCAAAGGTGAATTGGCGAACGGTGGTGTCGGCTGCAGGCGTGACGAGCACGACGGGCGCCTGAAAAGTTTGGCCGGGCAACGCGTCAAAGGTCAGAGTCGCGGTCTGGCCGACCTTAACGGATGCTATGTAGTCGACTGGCGCGGTGCACGTTACGTAGAGCCAATCCAAGAATTGGACCTCTAACAGCTCTTGTCCAACCGAGGCCATTGAACCGGGATCGATCATCCGATCAGTCACGGTTCCGTCAAAAGGCGTTTTAAGAATGGTGTCGCCAACTTGGGCAATCGCATTGTCCAATTGAGCTTGGGCGGCGTCGACAAGAGATTTCAGGGCGGCGAGATTCTGCTTGTAAGCAGGAACCACCGCAGTGTTGGACTTGGCGTAGGTCAGAGCTTCCCGCGCGCTGTGGGTGGTTGCTTTGGCGGCAACTATGTTCGCCGACTGCTGCTTTATTACGATCGAGAGGTTCTGCTTGGCGGAATCCAATTCTGCTTTCGCCGATCCGACTGCAGACTTAGCGGCTTCTAGAGTTTGCTGGGCGCTGTTCACGGCGGCGTCCGCGACTCCCTTTGCCGCCTCGGAATCGTCGGCGTCCTGGGCAGAGACGAATCCCTGTTTATAAAGATTGTATTCGCGTGAGTATTTTGCGGTGGCGTCCTTTTGGTTCGCCTGAGCGCTCAAGACCGCCTGACTGGCCGCGCCTTGCTGAGAAACGGCCGAAGCTACCTTGGCACTTGCATCGGTTACGGCTGCACGAGCCGTTTGAACTTGGGCCGCTTGGTTTTCGGTAACTTGGCCCTCGTTAGCTACCGCACTCGCCACTGCTGCCTCGTCTTGACGAATCGTAGTTTGGACGTTGGTGTCGGTGGGAGTCTCGGTGATAAGCGCCTGCGTGTATTGGTGCTGAGCCTGGGCAACCGCGCCCCGATACTGAGCTACTAGCGCTTGCTGCTCAATCGGGTTGATCCTCACCAGCACTTGGCCGGCTTTCACCGCGTCGCCCGCACGAACATCGAGCATATCAACCACACCCGCAACCTTCGACCCCAACTTTATGTCAAAAGGCGTGTTGGCGCTTCCAACGGTTTGAAGACTTTGCAGAATGTCGCCAGACGTAACCTCGCCCACGACGACGTTGTTGGATGAGCCTCTGCGAGTTGCCGCTTGCTCCTTGAGAGTATTGGCCGTCGCATTCTTCTGCACGACGCGCCAAGCTATCACAACGACCAACCCAGCGACAAACAAGATAATCCAGAGCCACTTTTTCATCTATTCTCTTAACGCGACTTAAAGATTTTACTGCGCTCTTCTATTTCTTGTGGCCAAACGCGCAAGAATACCGCTTAGACTTCTCTAAGCTTTCATACGGCGATTCTGGGGCGCGCGACTTGTTACACCAAATCTGAGCTGCGAAGGGAGGAAATGATTGGCCTAGGATGCTTATCGCGGTTGAGGTGCAGCAGTTGCTTGGGGCGCCGAAGCAGGGGGAGGCGCCTGCAAAGGCAATGCCATTCCTGGAATGAATGCGACCGGCTTCGTACCGACCGCAACTTCGCGCACGGAGCCCTTATAGTAGCTCCGACCCAGGGGCTCTCTCGCTACCTGAATCCCATCTTTATAGACCACCCTGAAAGTGCGGATGCTGTGGCCGCGAGAGCCCTTATCGAGCACCTTGGTCTTGCCAGCGGGCAGAGAACTGTCGTTGACCGACTTGACTCCCGTGTCCCAAGTCTGGGCGTCGCTCGATTCGATCTTGACGGATAGCGCCGGATCTTTTTTTCCAAGAATGCGGAACGTCAACTTGCCCGCCTCGTAATCCGAACTGATCGCGATCGGGGTGGACTGGTTGTTCTTGAAGGCCAAATCGAGAGTGCCGTAGTCCACCGTGGCGTCTCTTCCCACCGGAAGATAGGCGACCGGCATCGAGTGGTTGTGCCGCTGCATTATCTGCAAATCCGCAAAGAGGGCAGCGTTGTAAAGAGTGCTGCTAACCTGACAGATTCCGCCTCCGACCCCCATGTCGTGCTTGCCGTTCTTGAAGACGGGCGCCGTTTTGAATCCGTCTTGTATTGTCCGCTTCCCCACTACCGTGTTGAAACTGAACGTGTCCCCAGGTAGGAGAACATAGCCGTTGATCTTGCCGCTCGCGATGCGGATGTTCGTATTCCGATCTTTCTTTCTCACTGGAAAGTGAGTGGTGAAGGTGCTAACCACTTCATCGATCTGCCCAAGCTGCTGGTCGCTGACTCTCTTAGGTTCCTCCATTAAAGGAACGGTGATTTCGCTTTGGCCGCTCGCGGCCGCGTCCGCAAGCTTCTTCTGGAGCGCGGCGCCGTTTGTGATAGCGCCGTTGTGTTCCGGCACTCGCTGAAATTGTCCGTCTTTATAATAAACCCGGGGCCGTTCCGGCATAACGCCGTAGCCGCGAACCAGAGTCTCAATCTTCTTCGGAACCCCAGTCCACGTGTAGGACACGGGAAAACGCCGCTGTCCCTGGTTAGCGCCAACCGCCTGTTTCGCCGAATCTACAAGGCCCGCCAGGGGAAGGCTATCGATGCTCCTGCGCTCATCGAGGGCAAGCCCCGCCGTGGCCAGCGTGAGTGTCAGGCTTCCAGGGGACGATGCGAGCGAGAAGTGCATTGGCCGATCCTTCTGCGTTGCCCACCATGCATCCAGCCTTGCCTCAGCTTCAGCGGTCGTCAGACCTCCAACAGGCACTGGTCCAAGGTAAACATTAGCTACGATCTTCGAATCAAAGCGCGCGGCGATGATGGCCAGCCCGAGGAGAGCACTCACGAGGAGAACCGAAATAGCGATGGTGGCCTTTTTCATAAAGATCCGGCAAGCTTCGACTAGAATAGTTCCTAGCCTGTCAATTATGACGTTTTCCACAGGCTTTGGGGAATAAGTGGAAAACTGCATTTTCGAGCCAGTTCGATTCAGCCAACTATGACTTACGACTTGATCCTCCGGAACGGCACACTGATTACGGGAGCAGCCAGCTTCGCCGCCGACCTGGCGGTTGTCAACGGCAAGATCGCCGAAATTGGCAGTCTTGCCTCGGCGGACGCCCTGGAGATTCTTGACGTCTCAGGGCTTGCAGTTTTACCGGGCATCGTCGATACCCAAGTGCATTTTCGCGAGCCTGGCATGGAGCATAAAGAGGACATTCAGACAGGAACCCAGTCGGCGGTTGCCGGCGGCGTCACAACCGTTCTAGAAATGCCCAACACAGTTCCTCCGACGGTAACTCGGGAGAGCCTCGAGGACAAAATCAGACGAGCCCAAAAGCGGGCGTGGTGCAACATCGGCTTTTTCGTTGGCGCCTCGCCGGAGAATGTGGATCAGCTTGCCGAGTTGGAGAATCTACCGGGGACTCCCGGAATAAAGATTTTCATGGGAAGCTCTACCGGATCCCTGCTCGTACCTGACGATGAGACCTTGCTCCGAGTTCTGCAGTCGGGGCGTAAGAGAACGCCCGTTCATGCAGAAGACTATTACCGGTTGGAAGAACGCAAGGCGCTCCTAAGCGCCCACCCGTCCGTCGAAGAACATCCATACCTGCGAGACGCGGAAGCCGCCTGGCTGGCCACCCGAAGATTGCTTGGGCTGTCAGCCCAAAGCGGCCGCGCCGTGCATGTGCTCCACGTCTCCACTAAAGAGGAGCCGGAGCTGATTGCCGAAGCGAAGAGAAGCGGGGTTCGATGCACCGCCGAAGTAACCCCTCAGCACTTGTTTTTTGCGGCGCCCGAATGCTACCGCGAACTCGGAACCCTCGCCCAAATGAACCCGCCTCTCCGGAGCCTGGAACATCGAGATGCGTTGCGGCGCGCCGTCCAAGCGGGCGTATTCGACGTTTTTGGAAGCGACCATGCCCCTCACACGCTCCAGGAAAAAGCTCTGCCCTATCCCAAGAGCCCAAGCGGGATGCCGGGTGTACAGACCCTTCTGCCCGTCCTCTTGACCCTAGCCCAGGACCAGGGCCTCTGGTCGGTGAACGACGTTGTCCGTATGGCTTCCGAGAATCCCGCCCGGCTGTACGCAATCAAGGGCAAGGGCCGCCTGGAAACCGGGGCCGACGCCGACCTTGCCATTGTCGATTTAAGGAAGCGCTGGACGGTCGAGCGCTCATGGGTCAAGAGCAAATGTGGCTGGAGCCCGTACGAGGGGCGATCGCTCCTCGGGTTTCCCGTCCACACCTTGGTGAACGGAAGGTTCGCCATGCGCGACGGCGAGCTCTCTCCCGAATCGGCGGGTACCATTCCTCAGTTTGGCCCCCAAAGCTAACCGGAAGGCAAACATGGAATGGAATCGATTTATCTCTCAAGCGTTCGACTATGACCAGTGGGCGAACTCTCAGTGGCTCGACCGCCTAGACGGATTCAAAAACCTCGACCGCGCGTTCCAGGTTCTCGAGCACATCCTCGACGCGCAGCTCATTTGGCTTGTCCGGTGCGGTGCGATCGTCCGGCCTCAGAGCGGGGACTTACCGCTGAAGCAGCTCTTTGACGACAGCGTGGGCGGCTGGCAAACGATGGTGCGGTCAACCGACTTCGACGAACCGATAACCTATCGCAACTTTCAAGGGGTCGAGTTCACACAGCCCTTTGGAGAGATAGCCCTGCATGTTGTGAACCACGGCACCTATCACCGCGGTCAGCTAAGGGGGTTTGCCGAAGCCGACGGCTACGTTGGGTTTCCCGAGACCGACTTGATCTTCTACCTCCGCGAGCACCAGGTGTAGCCGGTATCCTACGGTGGATAGCCAAAAGGAGCACCTTATTTCCAATGCCAAAGCTTGTACTGATTCGCCATGGACAATCGATCTGGAACCTCGAAAACCGATTCACCGGTTGGGTCGACGTTCCTTTGTCTGCCCAGGGCGAGGAAGAAGCTAGGTCCGCCGCCAGGAAGCTCGCATCGTATAGCTTCGACGTCGCCTATACCAGCGCCCTCCGCAGGGCGCAAAATACGCTCGACATCATCCTGAAGACCCTCGACTGGCATATTCCGGTTATTCGCGATGGAGCGCTCAACGAGCGGTTCTATGGCGACTTGCAGGGCCTGAACAAAGACGAATGCCGCGAGCAATACGGCCCCGAGCAAGTCAAGATATGGCGGAGAAGCTACGACACCCCTCCTCCCAACGGAGAAGCTTTGAAGGACACTGCCGCGCGCACATTGCCATTCTTCGAGCGATGCATTATGGGGGACATTCGGCAGGGCAAGAACGTGCTGGTAGCAGCCCATGGGAACTCTAACCGTTCGATCGTCATGAAGCTTGACAAGCTGACGGGGGACCAGGTCGTGGCGCTCGAACTCGCGACGGGCGTGCCGCTCGTCTATGATATCGACAAGGATGGCACGGTTAGAGAGAAGTTAGTTCTCGAATAGGCTCAGGCCTTTTTGCTCTTTTCGTGCATAGCGCCCTCAAGCCTGGATTCGAGCTGGCCGAGATATTCCGACACCCGCTTCGATAGCAGTTCCGCGTCGTCGGGATCGTCGCGATGCCGGACCCGTTCGAAAAGCAGAATTCCCACTACGCCGCAGAGGGCGCCAATCACAAAGTAGCTCGACCTTCTCATAATGGCTCGTTATTTCCCAACCTGGCGCCCTTATGGGTTGTACTGGACTGGCGGATTCACCTGAAGCTGGCCCGAAGCCTGCGCGTTCTGGCCCACAAATACACCCGTGATCGTGGTGGTCTGCGGACTCGAAACGATCGGCGTCACCACTTGAACCGTCGTTTGGGTTTGACCGGCAGGAATCACCACCGATGGGAATGGTCCTTTTGACCCGGTCATCGGAATCACTTGACCGTTCACGGTGATTCCGGCTGAGGCGTTAGCCAAGAGCGAAGAGGTTTGAGTTAGCAGAACCGACACACCGCCAGCCGGCGCCGGCGCAGTGATGGTGAGGGTCATCGATACCGAACCTCCGCCCGTAATGGCGCCAGGGGTGAGCGTTAGGGCTCCAACCACGACGGCAGTGACGGTCATGTTGGCCGATACGGTTGACTTGCCAAACGAGGCCGTTATCGTGACCGTCGTGCCCGCGCTCACCAATGCCGTTGAAATCGGAAATGATACCGACGTCGCGCCCTGTGGAAGCGTGACGGTTGGACTGACTTGAGCGGAAGCGTTGCTCGCGCTTAAGCTAATAGGAAGACCGCCCGCCGGGATTGTTCCCGACGCGAACACAGTTCCGCTCGTCGAGGCGCCCGCCGCTAAAACAGGATTGGCGATCGTGAGTTTTGTGAGCGCCACCTGAGGTGCAAGAATGGTCACCGGCGCGGAGTTGGAACCAGACGCATCCTTCACTGTGAACTGAACTTGAGTCTGTGCGCTTACTACCTTGCTGACCACGGTGAACGACCCAACCTGGCTGCCCTTTGGAATCACGATCGATGCGGGTGACGGAATGGCCGCGCTCGTGTTGTTGCTAGAGATCTGCACGGTCGTGGCCGCAGCAGCCGGAGCGGCCAAAGTGACCGTTCCTTTTCCGTTCTGCACGCCCCCAACCAGATTCTGAGGCGAGATATTGAGTATGAGCGGAAGGGGAACCACCTCGACCGTGGTGGAAGCCGTCAATTCGCCTTGGATACTCGGGATGCTTGCCGTTACAGTTACCAACTTGTTTGAGGTGACTAAGCCCGAAGCCCCGGTGAAGGTCGCCTTCGTGAATCCTGCCGGAATTGGCACGCTGGATGGAATCGTCAAGGCGGATCCACCGTTGCTGGTAATTGCCACATGCAGCGTTCCATTCTGCTCGGCTACTGGCAAGGTTAGATTAAAGGTTATGCCTCCAAGGCTGCCGACCACTGTAGAGGTGCTCGCCTTTAAGGTGAGGCCCTCGGGCTCGACGGTCAAAGAGTTGGACGCGCTCAAAACTCCAAGGTTGGCTGTAATCGAGACCGTTTTTGCGACATCTGTTATAGGAGTTTTAATGAGGAAGATTGGGCTTCGCGACGAGCCCGCAGGCACGACCACGCTTGGGAACTGCAACGCCGCGAACGACGGATTGCTTGACACCAAGCCGACCTTTACGCCTCCGGGACCTGCCGGAGCGCTTAAGACGACATAGGCTTGAGCCTCCGAACCGCCCGTTATGGTTGGAGTAACCAATTGCATGGCGCCGAGGAGTATGGGGTTGACAAACAACGTCCCCTCGGCTGTTGCGCCATTGTTCACCTGAGTAGCGGTCACGGTCCTAAACAGGTTCCCAAACACTACCTGTGTCGTTGCGAGGAATCCAGCTTTATTGTCCCCAGGCATGACGGTCACGCTCAACGGGTTCAATGCAACGGGCGCTGTGCCTGATGTTTCAGTGAGATTGACCGTAATCGGCGTGGGGCCGGCTTGGCCGTTCATCACAACCTCACCTTGCGAAGAATATCCTCCCAGCACGATCTGCGGATTGAACACGACGTTGCTAACGCTCGCCGGAAGCAACTGCAACGGCGCCGTTGGCGTGTAAGCGAAGAGTTGCTGAATTGTGTTCGGCAGGTCGGTCGCAGTGATCTGGGCTGTAAAGGTCACGCTGGTCGGATCGTCGACCCCGAACGTTTGAATTCCGACGAGACCATTGCTAGACAGACTTTCGATAGTCACCACGTTAGGGACCGCAACCGCTTTCGTGGGGTCTGAGGAAACGAGGGTAACGCTCACCGTGTAGGGCTTGACGCGAGGCGGACTGGGCGCCGGAATTGTTGCGGACAGATAGACGCGTGCGGTCGTTGTATTTCCGCCCACGATGCTGGGGGAGTCTACGCTAAAGCCCTGCAAGAATGGAACGACGTGGAGACCTCTGGTCAGATATACGCCATCATGATAAGCCGTCAGAGTTACAGGCGTATCCACGGTGACGTCGGCAGCGGCAATGCCAAAGGCCTCAGGAGGGTAGGGATTGGTCGGGGACGGCGCTCTCACTTCGACTTCGAACGAAGGTATCAGCGCCTGGTTGCTGGATATCACCTCTACCGGTATAACGTTCCCGAACTGGGGCGGCTGGTTGAGCATCACGCTTCCCGTCCCAGTCGTCCCGCCCTGAACCACCACCGGTACGTTGAATTGGGTGAGGTAGAGAGCGCTTGTCACGCGGAACTTCGTTAAGAATCCCATGGGCATGCGGTCGGGGCCGCCTTTAGGGTTGAAGGCGTCGTTCCAAAAGGTGTATGGAGCGTTAGTCCCCAACCCAGTTGGTTCGAAATACGTTGTATCGAAGGCGCCTCCCGTGGTGGGAAATGGCGCAGAGGCCACTCCCACTGTTTCGTTGAATGAATCGGTCCAGCCCACCATATAGCAGTTGCTTCCCGAGTCGATCGCCACCTGCTCCGCCTGATCGTCGTAGGTGCCTCCGATGAAGCCGCTATAGACGAGGCCAGTTCCGGTCGGATTGAACACCTCCATGAACGCGTCTCCTGGCGTGACTTTGGGAGGCTCTACGATCGGGGCTTTGTCGGCGAAAGGTTGCGCCGGATTGTAGGGGCGCATCGCGCTTCCGTCCGTGGAAGGAATTCCCGTTCCAGGAATGTAAGTGTTAATGGAGCCTGTGAGGTAGCAGTCGCCTTCAGGGTCTACCGCGATGCAGGTGATTATCGGGCTCTCGAATTGAATGGCTGGGTATGTGCTTTGAGATTCGTACGATCCACCCATGGCAATGTAGGTCGCATAGAGCAAGTTGGCCCCACCTGCGTCGAATTTCGCCACATAGTAGGTGGATGTTCCGTTGGAATCGAAGGCGCCCAAGGTGATGGGAAAATCGGTGGAATCGGAATCGCCCCACACAAACGGTTCGCCGTTCGAATCCACCGCGATGCCCCGGCAATCGTCGGGACCGCTTCCCCCCAGGTACGTGGTGAAAGCAACGGTCATCTTCGTGGCGCCGCTGGTGACCGGCGACAACTTTGTGACGAAGCCGTCTTGGCCGCGCGATTGCGTTTGAAACGCGCCGGAGGTCGCGGCAATACCGCCGCTCGTGTACCCGCACAGGAAAACGCCACCGTCAGGAGCCACGGTTCCTCCGGTTGTTCCAGAGTTAGGGCCACCATAATAGGTCGCGTAACTGATTGTGCCAATCGGGTTAAAGCATGCCACGTAGGTGCTGTCTGCCGAAGGGGTCTTCTGGTAGGCGTTTGAAGTCGTGGCAATCGTCCCTTGGCCTATGAGGTAGATTCGGTTTGTCGCATCGACTTGAAGGTTCAGAAGGTGACCATACTGGACGCTTGGTGCGAAGGCATTCCCCGGGAGCTTTGTGTCGTCCCCGATGTTTTGGACGTCTCCGAATCCAAATGAACCGGAATCGCCACCAAAGCCGAACGCCCCCGGAATGTTGAACTCGTGCCCGTAGTACGTCGAATACACCAGCTTCGACCCGTCTGGGCTCAAGACCGACAACACATTTTCGACATCATTCGCCGCAGGGCCTTGAGGTTGAAAAGGGTTGGCAAGCGGGTAGCCGGGGCCTGCAAACCCAGCCACGACGACCCTGCCGGTGGAGTCGACCTGATCGAACGTACCGCATGCGAAGCCGTTCGAATTAATGACCGTGCTGAAAAGTAGGTGGGTGCCGTCCTGAGAGAACTTCGTGACGAAAAGGCAGGTGCCGTTGACGATCAAATTATAGGCGCCCAAAGTCGTCGGAAAGTCAGGAGCGGTCGTGAAGCCTGTAATCACCGGAGCGCTATCCTCGCCAACGGCCACGCCAAGCGCCTCGGTAAAGCTCGAACCGTTGTCGCCGATGAATGTCGAATAGATGACGGGGTCGATCGTCAGGGCCTTAGCCTTGTCGTACCGGCCAACCTTGAAGCCGACCAGGCCGTCGGAATGCAGATCAAACTTTACATCGACGGGCGTCTTCGCGCCAGCCACGTTCTGAAAGGCGCGGAGTTGAGCGATCTTCCGGTCGCCAATCGACGTCCCGAGGCTTAGTGTCCCATCTTTGTTTTGAGTGAGACCGTTAGCCCCGCGGTAGTTGACCAGGATATTCGATACGTTGTGCCCGGGCGCCACGATCAGATCGAAGCGGGGGCTGCTGTCTTCTTTCGTTAAGTGCAAGTCGACGCCATCGTACAAGCCTTTGATGTCGGCCTCGGAGTAACTCCTGGCAGGATGGGATCCGTTCCCGTCGATAAAGTTAACTTTTCGGGCGATTTCATTGGCGCCGGCAGCAGCGGACTTGATGGAGGAGTTCTGAAATTCCATTGAAACGACGTGGCCGCGATAAGCAGCCCCCGGCTTACGAGAACTGGTCGCAACGGGCTCGAAGAAATCGTAGACGACGGATGAGTTCGTGATCCAAACCCGTGTATCGCCTGCCGAGGTGTAATAGCGAGCCTTCGAATTCCACTGTCCGGCATTTTCGATGAAACCATGGCCCAGCGGCCCGCCGCCTTGAGTGAGATCGTTTACCTGTTGGGTCGAGGGCTTTTGACCGCCTGAGGCGTAGGCCGCAACGGAGCCCATACCCATCGCGACCACAAGCGCCGCTCCCAAGACAGTGACAAAAGACTTTTTACCTATCAATGAAAAAACACCTCTGCCGGCCAGACACGCTCAACAAGCTCGATTATGAAAAACTGGCCCTACCCTTATTAACCCCTATTGTAGCCGCTAGACCTACACTAATACATTCGATTATTGCTACAAACGACTCTGAAGGCAACCCTCCGCTACCCCGGTCATGAGCCAGGCTCATCGGAGAGACGGGCCGACCGTCCCCAAAGTTCTCAAAAGCGCCTCGACCCCGTTCAAGAATTTGCGCCATTTCGATCGGCCGAGTATCCTCCTTTACTGCGCCGGATTCACGAGTAGGGTGGCGCCCGCCCGAGTGTTCTGCCCAACGAAGAATCCCGTTATTGTTGTTCCGAGTTGCCTGGATACGGCGGGCGTGGTGAGAGTGACCGTCACCTTGGTCTGACCCGCAGGGATTGTCACTGTCGGGAAAGAAGGAGGCGGCCCAGATGCCGGGATAGTCGGGATAACCTGCCCGTTCATGGCTATGCCGTTTGGAAGGGGTTGGCTGAGGATCGCCGATGACTGACTCAGTTGGACCGAAATACCTCCCGGAGGCGCGGCGTCGTTGATCGATATTGTTAAGGTGACGGAGTTTCCTCCTACAACCGAGGACGGATTAAGCGAAAGCGCGCCGATGCGAGCCGCGACCACGGTCATCTGCGCGGAAACCAGCGTCGTTCCATACCCCGCGCTGATGGTAACCGGCGTATCGGAGGACACGCCCGAAGTGGTGATTGGGAAGGAGATGGACGTTGTCCCAGTTTTTAGCGTTACGCTCGCCCCAACTTGGGCAGCGGTGTTATTCGATTTCAGCGACACTGGCAACCCGCTTCTCGGAATGGCGCCAGTGAAGAATAGGGTTCCGGTCGTAGACCCCCCACCCAAAACGCTCACTTGCGCGATCTGCAACTTGTTGAGGGTTACGTTCGGCGGAAGAACGGTGAAGCCGGCTGAGTTCGAACCTTTGGAATCCGAACCCGTTAATATAACCGGCGTCTCTTGCGCAACTGCATTGGTCACCACGCTAAAGGTTGCCGACTGGCTTCCCTTGGGGATTGTGATGGTGCTTGGAACCGCATTTGCGGCAGTTATGTTGTTGCTGGTCAGCGTCACTACCGTAGCGGCAGCGGCAGGCACATTGAGGATTACCGTCCCCTGGCCATTTTGAACTCCACCGATTATGTTTTGTGGCAAGACGTTGACTACCAGCGGTAGAGGCTGGATCGTTACTACCTTGGTCGCCGTGATTTTGCCTTGAACGCTTGGAATCGTTGCGGTAACCGTCACCGAAAGGTTCGAGGGCACAACGTTGGTAAAACCCTTGAAGTCCAGAGTGGTGGCGCCCGCTGTGAACGTCTCCGAAGCAGGAATGGTCAGCGCCGAGCCACCATTGCTTGAAAGTGTAACGGTGATATTTGAGTTCTGCTCCGCCCGGGCAAGCGCGAGCACAAAATTGAAGTTGCTTAGCCCGCCTTCAACCGAGGCGGATGTCGCGGTTAGCGTTAGCGCCTCGGGCTCCACAGTCAGCGTATTTGACACCGAAAGTGGCCCGTCGGTCGCCGTGATCGTCACCGTTTCGATGGTGGAAGTGACTGGCGTTTTGATTAGGATCGTCGGGCTCTGGGACGATCGCACCGGAATAACAACCGTGTTCGACGCAAGGCTTGCGAGAGCCGGATTGCTCGACACGATTCCAATCGTAACGCCTCCCGGGGGCGCCGGCGCGTTCAACGTAACGTACGCTTTCGCGGTCGATCCGCCCGTAATCGTGGGCGCAAACAATTGCAAAGCCCCCAAGGCAACGGGGTTGACGAACAGGGTCCCCGACGCAGTGGCCCCAGTGAGAACCTGAGTCGCAGTCACCGTTCTAAAGGCGTCCCCGAACACTCCCTTGGTCTGAGCCGTGAACTTTGCGCTATTCTGGCCGGCTGGAATCACAAGAGTTGTGGGGACTAGCGTAACCGGCGCGGTTCCAGACGTCTCCGTAAGATCTATGGTGATCGGCGTGGGTCCGGCGTTACCGTTCAAAACCACAATTCCGTTGGACGAATTACCCCCTAACAGGATTTGGGGGTTGAACTGGACGTTCGTTACCGTGGCTGGCTCTATTGTCAAGACCGAGTATGCGGTGTAAGCGAAGGATTGCTGCAAGGAATTGGGCAGCGTGTTCGCGGTCACTTGAGCCGAGAAAGTCACCTGAGTCGGTCCGTCGACCCCGACGGTATCGATGGTGAACAGCCCGTTATTCTCCCCGCCCGCGATTACAAGAGTCGAGCTCACCGGCTTTGCTTTAGCCGGATCGGTCGAAGTAATCGTTACCGTAACGGTAGCGCCAGTTGGAACCGTCTCGGAAAGAAATACGCGAGCCGTCGTGCTGTTTCCACCCACTATGCTCGGAACGGCCACACTAAAACTCTGCAAGAGGGGCACTACTTGGATTCCGCGAACTACGTAGATGCCGTCGTGATACGCGGTTAGGGTTATCGCGGTCTCGACTGTTACGTCGTTCACCTTGAACGGAAAGCCCATGCTGGTGGCATTGGCCGGAACAATGACAGTCAGAGGCGGAATTAGATTTTGGTTGCTCGATTCGATCTCCACCGGTATCTCGTTTCCGGGCGAAGGCGGTCCGCTGATGACAACCGCGCCACTGCTGGATGTTCCACCGGCAATCACGCCTGGCACCGAGAGGCCGGTCAAATACAGCGCATCGGTTACCCGGAACTTCGTGAGAAAGCCCATCGGAAAGGGGGCGCCGTCCCAATGCCAGAACAGATACGGCGCCATCTCCAGGACCGGACTGCGACTATAAGTGTTGTCGAAGACTCCGTCCTGGCCACCGGTCGGAAACTCCGCGGACCCTGGCGAAGTGGAGAAGAAGGAGTCGGTCCAGCCGGCCATATAGCAGTTGCCGCCTGCGTCAATCGCCAGTTCCTCCGCTTGATCGTCGTAAGTGCCTCCCCAATAGCCGCTGTATACAAGGTTCGTTCCGGTTGGATTGATGACTTCCAGGTAGGCGTCTCCGGGCGTAACCGAAGGATGCACACCTAGTGAGGCTGCGAAGGGCTCTTTCGGATTATAGGCCGTGTACGATCCTTGATCCGCATTAACCACAGGAATGGCCTGAAAAATGTCTTTGTTGATGGAGCCCGTCAGGTACAGGTTGCCCGAAGGATCGACAGCGCCCCAGGTTACGAAATTGGCAAAGAGTCCATCGTAGGTCGCGTACTCCAGACTCGCTCCGGCGCCATCGAACTTCGCTGCAAAAGGTCCACCGCCGGAACCGGTTCCATAGGCCCCAGTGGTGATCGGAAAGTTGATCGAACCGGAATCTCCCCAAACATACGGCTCGCCAATCGAGTTCACCGCGATTCCGTCGCAACTATCGTCGCCGCTTCCACCCAGGTAAGTGGTAAATGCCACCGTCATTTTTTTAGTGGTTGCGCTCACCGGGGTCAGCTTGGTCACAAAGCCGTCCTCGTTTTGGCAGACAGTTTGAAATGCGCCCTGCGTCGCCGGAATCCCCCCAAAAGTCGCTCCACACAGGTAAATGCCGCCGTCTGGGCCGATAGCGCCTCCCGTGGTGGTGGAGTTCGGTCCCCCATAATAGGTCGCAAAGGAGATCGTTCCGTTGCGATTGAAGCAGGCCACGAAAGTGCTGTCTTGAGGAGCGGTCGATTGGTAGGCGTTTGCGGTAGGGGTGATCGTCCCCTCGCCGATGAGATAGATCCGGTCGTTGCTATCCAGCTGTAAATTCAACAGATTTCCGTAGAACCGCGGGTCGTCGCCGATGTTTTGAACATCGCCAAAGCCCGTGGCACCGGATCCCTGTTCGAACTTGTCTGCGCCGGCAAGCACGAAGCCACCGCCGTAGTAAGTTGAGTAAACCAGGTGCGACCCATCCGGGCTCAAAATAGAAAGGGTGGTTGCGAAGTCGTTCCCCGCTGATGGCTCGGTCTGGATCGCACCCGCTGTAGTCGGGAACAAGCCCTCTGCGAAGCCGCCGATGATCACCCTGTTTTGTGAGTCGATCTGAGCCAGAGTTCCACACGCAACACCATCGCTAAACGTTCCAATCAGCGTGCTGAACATGAGGTGGGTGCCGTCCTGCGAAAATTTCGTTACGAACATGTCCGCACCAAAAACGTAATTCGAGTAGGCCCCCACAGTCCGTGGAAAGTCCGGGGCCACGGAGAATCCGGTCATTACCGGAGCACTGTCTTGGCCAACAGCGACGCCAAAGCCCTGCGTGAAATAAAAGCCGTCGTCGCCCATGACGGTCGAGTAGATGACGGGGTCGATAGTCAGGGCCCTCGCCTTGTCGTAACTGCCAACTTTGAATCCAACCAGGCCGTCGGATTTAAGGTCGAACTTCACGTCCACCGGCGACTGCACGCCGTTGACGCTCTGGAAGGCACGAAGTTGGGCGACCTGGCGCTGACCGATCGACGTGCCGAGACTCAGGGTTCCATCCTTGTTTTGCGAAACCCCGTTGGCCCCTCGGTAGTTGACCAAAATGTTGGAAACGCTGTGGCCTGGCGCCACGATCAAATCAAACCGCGGGTTGTTGTTTTCCTTCGTCAAGTGCAAATCCACGCCGTCGTAAAGCCCCTTGATGTCTGCTTCGGAGAAGCTTCGCGCCTTGTGAGTGCCGTTTTTGTCGATAAAATTGATCGTTCGATTGACTTGGCTTGTACCGGTTGCGGTGGAGTTGGCTGAGGAGTTCTTAAACTCCATGGAGACGACGTGGCCATTGTATGCGGCGCGCAGTTTATTCGACTTGACCTGCGTGAGCTGGAAGAAATCGTAGACGATAGAAGAGTTTGTGACCCACATTCGCGTGTCACCCGCCGAACTGTAGTACCGAGCTTTCGAATTCCACTGACCGGCGTTCTCTATGAACCCATGGCCAAGCGGGCCGCCGCCCTGAGTCAGATCTTGGACCTGCTGTGCGGTAGGCTTCTGCCCCCCAGAAGCGTAGGATGCTACCGTTCCCCCCAATATCAGTGCGACAGTCACCGCCGCTCCCAAGACTTTAACCAAAGACTTCTTACCTATCAATGAAAAAACACCTCTATTGGGCCCAAACATGGTAAATGGCGGCTTGCCTAAACCGAACCTCCCATATCCAACACCCTATTGTAGCCGCTACCTGACCAAAGCTGATATATGGATTCAACTACGATACATCAAGTATTCGGCGACAAACATCCCGACTCACCGGAGAGACGACCCATAATCGTTCAAAGTTCTCCGACAGTCGCCATGTGCCGATAAATTGCTTCTTTAACCGCCAAATGCGCGGTCTAATTCTGGGAAATCACGGCCTCGCGCTCCCCTATTTGGCTCGTAAATCGCACGGGAACAAGCGTCGATACCCCCGGTTCGTCCATCGTCACCCCCAGCCAGATCGGGGCGGATTCGATGGTCGTCGGATTGTGCGTGATCAGAATAAACTGCGTTACCGCCGTGAAATCATGGAGGAGCGCGAGAAATCGCTCCACGTTTCTTCCGTCTAGCGGCGCGTCTACTTCATCGAGGATCACCAACGGGCTGGGCTTCACTCGAAGCAATGCAAACAGGAACGAGGTCGCACAAAGAGAGCGCTCACCGCCGCTTAGCAGTTCGAGGCGTTGGCGTTTTTTGCCGGGCAGGAGCACGTCGATTTCGACTCCCGACTCGAGAATGTTTTGCTCGTCCGTGAGGAATAGCCTTCCGTGCCCACCGTCGAACAGTCGCGAAAAGATGTCCGCGAAAGCCGCTTGCACTTGTGCGAACGTATCCACAAACCGCTCTCTCGTCAACTTGTCCAGCTCGTGGATACACGCCTCAATTTGTGTGATGCCGCTTGCGACGTCCTCGCTTTGAAGCGTTAACTCATCCCAGCGAGTCGTTAGTCGCTCGTATGCCTCGACCGCTCCGAGATTCACGTCACCCATCGCCTTCAAGTCTCGCCGAAGGCGATTCACCAAGGTTGAAGCGTCTTTCGGCAACTCGATTCCTGGCGCTTGGTCCATGGCCTCGTCTTCGCCAACGTTGTAGTCCTCGATAAGCCGCTGTAGCAGACCCGCGCGTCGAGTATCCGTACGGGCCCGAGTCAGTTCGGCCTGGTGAGCCGCTTCCGTACAGGCCTGCGCGTGCGACCTGGCGGATCGAGCGGCGTCCCCAAGCGCAGAAAGCTCGCTCTGCATCTTCGCTTTTTGATTCTGGAGCCCCGCCAACTCGGCTTCCGCCGCTTCCTTGGCTGCGGTAGCGCGAGCAAGTTCGCTCTTTCCACGCTCGATTTCGGCGCCTGCACGCTCGCGCTCAGGCCCGAGGTTTGAAATTCTTCGCTCACGCAGACGCTCGTTTTCGTTTGCGGCGAGAAGGCGCTTGTGCCCAATCTCCAATCGAGTTTCGGCCTGTTTGGCCCTTTCTTCGGCCTCTCGAAGTCGCTGCACGGCGGAATCCGCGTCCGCATTCCGGGCGGCGAGGACGGCAAGCAGTTCGTCGCGACGCGCCTCCACCGAAGCCAGATCCACCGCTGGGATATCCTCGGACTCTTTCAACTTTAGATCTTCCAGCTCTTGATTCAGTTTATGCGCGCTGCGCTCAGTAGCGCCAAGCTCGTTCTCTATGTTGTGGAACCACTCTTTGGCGTCTTTTAGCTCACCCTGTATCTCTTGGGCTGCGGCCCCGTGCGCGTCGATCGATTCCTGAATCGCCGCTCGCTCCTTCCCTAACAGCTCGCCTTGCCGATCCGCCTCAGCGACCGCGACATCCAGTTTGCGAAGCTCTGCGATCGTCTGGGACAGGTCGGCCCGCCGTTGTACAAGCCCATACCCTGCCTTTGCCGCGATTCCACCGGTAACCGCCCCGCCGCTATGCACGACTTCTCCGTCCAGCGTGACAATCCGGTTCCAACCTGAGGTCTTCGCTAAACGGAGGGCGGTGTTAAGGTCGGCGACAACCAAGATCCGTCCGAGGAGACTTTCGAAAACCGGTCGATAGGCGTTCTTGCATTCGACCAGTTCGCTCGCACGCCCAACGACGCTGGGCTGATTCAGCAGCTTCCGCAAATCCGCGCCCGGTTCGTGCGAACGAATCAGGGACAGAGGTTGAAACGTCGCCCGTCCCAGCCTGTTCGCCTTCAGATGCTCGATCGCCGTTTTGGCGTCGGCTTCCGATTCGACGATGAGATCGTTCACTGCGCCTCCAAGCGCGGTTTCGATAGCCGTCGCGTGCTCTTTCTTGACGTCGAGCGCTTCTCCAACGGGAATGTAATCGCCACTCAGGATTCCGCGTTTTTTCGCGTCTAGTACGGCCTTCGCCCCTTGGTTTAGTCCCTCATGCGCATCGATCGTCGCCTCGATTCCCTGGCGCTTACCTTCAAGCGAGGCCCGTTCTGCCAGCCGTCTACGGCCTTGCTGGGCTTCGTCGGCAACTCTGCGCTCAAGTTCGTTCAGAGCGTTCCGGGCCTCTAAGACCGCGTTCTCCGCATCGATCAGCTTCGCTGCCACGGCATCGCGCGACGCCTGAGCTTCGCTGCGAGCCGTCACGAGATCTGGAAGCGATTGCTGAACACCGGCTAACTCTCGCTTTAAATCCTTAATCCGACCTTGGCGGTGGGCAAGCTCGGCGTCTTGCTTCAGCTTTCGGTTATGGAACTCCCGCGCCTGTGCCAGTTCGGCGTCCAGGGATCTAAGTTGTTCTCTGAGGCTCCGCGCTTCGTCGCCCGCTCCGGCGCACTCCTCTCTGATTTTGACGAGCTTGCCTTGCTCGGCTTCGAGTTCTGCGCCGAGACCAGATACCTCAGACTCTGCTTCAAGAATCCGGCATTTTAGTAGTTCCGCCTCTTCGCCAAGGTTCTTTTCGAGCTCGCTAAGAGTGGCCAATTTCTGCTCGCCGAGGTGGACTGCCGCCTCCGCCCGCTCTGCTGCCGTTAGGTTCGACTGGCGCGTCTCCCGAACTCGATCGAGGTCGGTATCCAGGCTTCGAACCCGTTCGTTCCCCAGGCTGATCTGATCTTCTGCCGCATCGGCGACCGCCATTTCCGACTTGGCAAGGCGGGCGCTCTCCGAAACGCGCTCCTCCATTTCTCGAACTTCTTTGGTCGCTTTGGCGACCTCGACGATCAGCAGGCCGGATTCCACCTCTCGCAAGCTGGCCAAGATCGATTTGTAACGGATCGCCGCCTCCGCTTCTTCTTTGAGGGGTTCGCGCTGGACCTCTATTTCGCTAAGAATGTCGGCAATACGGCTTAAATGATCCTTCGCGGATGACATTCGCTTTAGCGATTCCAGCTTTCGCACCCGGTATCGCTGGACGCCCGCCGCTTCGTCGACCCAGGCGCGACGGTCTTCGGCCGACGCCGCCAAGGCCTGATCGATCTCCTTCTGGCCAACGATTGAATATCCAGATCTCCCAAGACCGCTGTCCGCAAGCAGGTCGAACACGTCTCGCAACCGGCATGACTGGCGGTTAATGTAGTATTCGCTCTCGCCAGAGCGGTTGAGCCGCCTGGTGACCGAAACCTCGCTTGACTGCACGGGCAACAACCCGTCTTCGTTATCGAAAAGAAGGTTGACTTCGGCGAAGCCGATGGGTTTGCGCCGTGCGCTCCCGCTGAAAATCACGTCTTGGCCGCTTTGAGCTCGCAGATGCCGGGCATTCCCTTCCCCAAGGCCCCATAGGATTGCGTCGACCAAATTCGATTTGCCGCAACCGTTGGGCACAACCACTGCAATCAGGTTGCCGTGCAGATCGAATTCCGTACGATCCGCAAAGGTTTTGAACCCAAAAATTTTAACACGCTTGAGCCGCATCTGGGTTTGTTAGGACGAGCCCGAAGGGGGTCTTGGAGCCTCCATTGAAAATAGCTCCATCGAATTGGTATCGAGATAATGCGTGCCCCCCATCCGCGAGATGGGTCGAAACAGAGATGGGTCGACACCGTGCCCGTTCCATACCGCTTCGAGCACGTGGATTCGAACCACTTCCCCGATTACATAGCACGCCGCAAATGGCGTCTCCCCGTGCGGAACTATCTGAAACACCTTGCACTCGAACTGAACCGGACTCTCGGCGATTCGGTCTGGCCGGACCAGATCGCTTGGCAGCGCGGTGAACCCGCAAGACTCCCATTCAGTTCCGCGTTCTGCGCTCTCAGGAGTAAACGCGACCATTGCGTCCGCCATTTCCCGGGTCACCATGCTCGCGACGAACTCGCCTACTTCTTCCGCGTTCACCAAACTATGCTTCTTGCCGCCTACGAGGTTGAGGGTGGGACTGTAAACGAGGCTCGGGGGATTGGCGCCGCCAGGCATAAAGAAACTGAACGGGGCCAGATTCCTCCGTCCATCCGCGCCAACCGTGCTGATGAAAGCAATTGGCCTAGGCTGGACCCCAGCCACTAGGAGATCGTAAACCTCGGACACCGGCATTTCGCGCGGATTCAACGAGATGAAGGCGTCGGGCATTTAAGCATTTTACGTGGTGGGGAGGCTCTGGAGTGCGGCGCAAATCAGGTCGGACGCCGACTTACGTCACCTGCCAGTTATGAGCACAAGCAAATCTCCGTCAGCCACCTGCGCGCCTTTGGTCGCGGCGAGTTTCGCCACCTCTCCGTCAAATGGCGCTGAAAACGCCTGATGCGTCTTCATCGCTTCGAGCACCAAAAGCTTGTCGCCGAGGGAAACCGCTTGCCCTTCCCGAACAAAAACATCCACGATAAGACCGGGCATGGGCGCCCTGATCTCGCCCGAGGACGCCGCGCCGTGCGCTTTGCCGCGTGTTCTTGCCTTTTCGATCAAGAAGATGTGGCCCCGGAAAGAAACTTGAATTGAGTCTCCCGTCCGAACCGCCACTGCCGTGTCCATGCCCGTGGCCGACCTCACTGCAAGTCGATCGGAAAGCACCGAAACCTCCGTGCCTTCCGGGGATTCAAGTTCAACTTCCGAACCGTTGACGAATCGCTTCATTTCGCCGCCACGTGAGTGCCTTTGGCCGTACGAAACTTCCCCGCCGCGGAAACAAATTCTTTGAAGAGCCGCAGATTCGCATCCTCGTCCAAACTTCGCTCTGGGTGCCACTGCACGCCAATCATCCATGGCCGGTCGCTCGCCTCGATCGCCTCGATCACGTCGTCCTCGCTACGCCCAACGATTCTGAGCCCACTGCCAACCTCGTTGATCGCCTGATGATGCCAGCTTTGGCCCTTCATATCTACTGTGCCAACGATCCCCGCTAACTGAGAACCCTGTTCCAACTCATAGGATTGAATGGCGCCTTTTTCGTGGTCCAGTGCTTCGCCGTCGCTCGCGAGGTGCTGGATGAGCGAGCCGCCACGCATCACGTTGATCAATTGGCATCCGTAGCAGATACCAAGGATCGGCATCGATTCCGGCGCGGCATCTACCAAACGTCTTTCGGCCTCAAAGCGAGCCGAAGCCACCGGTACGACCGCAGGGTGGTTGGGTTCGCCCCAGTTTGCCGCGTCGATGTCGGCCCCGCCCGGAATGAGGATTCCGTCCAAAAAGGGCAATATTTCAGCGGGTTCAGCCTGGGCTGGTATAAGTACGGGAACTCCGCCCGCGTCTGCGACCGATTGGGCGTAGTTCCAGTGAAGATTGATTTCACCGCCCGTCCTTGCGATTGAAGGGTCCGGTTCGGATACGGTTGTGATTCCGATAATCGGCTTCATGAAAGAGAGACGAGCTTTTCGATGCCCTCGACGTGCGTCTTGACATCGTTTAGGAAGTTCGCCGCGCCTACTCCGTTCAGCAGTCGATGATCGAAGGTCATCACAAGGTTGACGACCTTTCGAAGCTTTACTTCGCTTGATTGGTCGTCAAGTGCGTTGAACACTTCGCCGAGGAAGATCGTAGCCACCGACGGAGGAACCACAACGGGAACCGCGTCTCTCAGCCCGAACGCTTGCATGTTGGTGAGGCTGATGGTGACCGCTTCGTTGGCTTGGTCCTTTCCTTCCCGAGCCTCGTGGATTCGTGCGCGGGTCCTTTCCGAAAAACCCTTCCAGTCGAGCGCGTCCGCCTCTTCGACCACTGCGAGCACTAACTCGTCTCCCGGCCGGGCGACCGCGATCCCCAAAGATGCATGCTCATAAGTTCGAAGAGTATCCTCACCCCTCAAGGTAGATCGGAAAATCGCGTGATCCTTCAATGCACGGGCAACCGCAAAAGCGAACAAGGTGAAGGCCGAAGGCTGAGAGTCGCCGCCCGAAGCCTTGAAGTGAGCGCGTAGCTTCTCAATGGGCTCCCAGTTCGTCACCACGGTGATCGTCCCTGGCACCACCAACTGCGAGCCCCTCACGAGCCTCGAGGAGAGAACCCGCTGCTTCTGGTTGACGGGCGCTTCGGTAAACGGCCCGCCTGCGCTCTCCGTTTGCCTCGCCGCAGGCTGCCTCGCGCCACTCAGATATGCGTCGACGTCGCTTGGCATCAGTTTGCCGGAAGCTGATGGAATGGAGGCGAGTTCGGCGTCCGATAAACCCTTTTCTTTCGCGTAGGCCCGAGTCCGCGGGGGAATGCTGGCGTTGCGCGAGGAAGTCTGTGCACCCGAGGACGCGACTGCCATCGCCTCTTCCGTATGCGCGGCGCCTGCCGGGGCGCCGTGGACTTCCATTTCCTTTACCCCGTCCAAGACCTCCATCCGGGCCACTTCACCGCCGATGGGCAGCACCGTATCCACCGTCGCAAGCCATTCGACGAGAACTCCTTCGTAGGGGGATTCGACGTCCATAACGGCCTTATCCGTCTCCATTTGATAAATCGGCTCGTCTCGTTTGACTTTGTCTCCCGGATGTTTGAGCACGGCGACGAGGCGGGCCTCTTGAAGGCCCTCACCAATCTGGGGGATTCGAACGGCAATGGTCGGCATAGTAATTGAATTTCCGAACTGATTATGGCATCGACCAGGTTGGCCACATGAGGATGGAGCGCCGAAACAGTGGATGCGTGCTAACTATCGTTTGATGGAGCTCGATCTGGGAAGCTTGACTATCAGACGAAACTTTTTTCAATTACGTGCAACCGGATTTCTATCGACCAGGATCATAAACCAGTAAGTCTTCGAGGCTGCTAGGCTAGCTGGTCACAACTTGCCTCTTAGCGGACAGCATCTATATGAATACAAATAAATCTATTCGCTCTTTGAGCCTTGCCGTTGTACTTGGCTGTGCACTTGTACCAATAACGGCGCATGCCCAGGTGCTCAACGTTTATGGCAAGTCGCCATTTATCATCACTAATTCGGCCAGCTCGAATAAGGTGTGGCATGAAGTGACGGTTTCGGTGGACGTTACAAAACTGCCACGGGGCGCTACTGGGCCCGCTGGCGCTACCGGCGCCGCAGGGCTGAAAGGCGCCACAGGAGCGACCGGGCCAACTGGGGCACATGGTATTACCGGTGCGACCGGCGCCAAAGGCGCAACGGGACACACAGGTCCCACCGGCTCGGTAGGCCCGATTGGGCCGATCGGCATGACTGGCCCAACCGGGGCTACTGGCGCTACCGGCCCTACCGGACACACTGGACCTACAGGAGCAACCGGATCAACCGGGCACACGGGTGCAACGGGAGCAAAAGGCGCGACAGGAGCCACGGGTCCAATAGGATCGGCGGGAGCAAAGGGCGGTGTTGGACCAGCCGGTCCAATCGGAGCAACAGGCCCCTCTGGACCAATGGGACCGACCGGCCCGACGGGTCGGACAGGACCAACGGGTGCCACTGGCCACAGTGGGGCGGCGGGCGCTTCGGGGCCGGCCGGTCCAACTGGGCACTCCGGGCCTAACGGCTCGACCGGCCCCTCGGGCCCCACTGGGGCGCAGGGACCAACTGGGTCCCAGGGACCAACTGGGCCTGAGGGGCCTCCGGGGCCGACCGGGCCAGTAGGCTCGACGGGCTCTACGAACACAACAAGTACCTCCAGTGATGGTACAAGCGGCGGTACGTCAAGCGGCGGTACGTCAAGCGGTGGCACGTCAAGCGGCGGGTTCAGCAGCGGCGGAGTCGAAGGTTTCGACCCTATTTCGGATCGATCCCAAGAAATTGATCTCCCGCACGTAGCCGAGCTTAACATGAAATCCAGGCCCACGGCGGCGTTCTCCATTGGAAGCCCTGCCGAGGTCACGATCGACTTCCATATGTTTGAATCGAATCCGTCAGATGCTGCCGGATTTCACGTGGAGTTAGACCAACTTACAAACGGCAGCTACCACGAAATCTCATCTCGCGATTTTGGTCGCGATGCCGCAACTGGTCCCGCGTCTTCCGTCGCAACTATCGATAGTTCGTGGCTGAAGTCGCTACAGCCAGGCGACTACCGGATCAGGTTCTCGAAACTCAACAACCTCAAGCTTGCCAAGAGTGTTTACGACCTTACTATTCAACAGTAGCGCTCGTTTCGTTCAATCGCAAGACCCCTTTATCGCAAATTTTTGTTCAAATACCAAGGTCTATTCTATGAAAAATGTAAAATCTATTCGCACTCTGAGCCTGGCGGTCGTTTTTGCTTGCGGACTTGTGCCTGGCGCTGCCAGCGCGCAGGTTCTTAACGTGTACGGCAAATCGCCGATCATCGCCACCAATTCCGCCAGTTCGAACAAACTCTGGCATGAAGTGACGATCTCTGCGGACCTTTCAAAGTTAGTCGGTCCGCGCGGAGCAACCGGGCCGACTGGGGCGACGGGGGCGGTTGGACCCAAAGGAGCTACCGGTGCGACCGGTCTTGCCGGACTCAAAGGCGCCACAGGTGCAATGGGCGCTACGGGCGCAACCGGGCCCACAGGGGCCAAGGGCGGCGTTGGACCGATTGGGCCCATCGGGCATACAGGACCGACAGGACCGACTGGGCCAACGGGCCCTACCGGACACACCGGACCGACGGGAGCGACAGGACCAACAGGGGCAACGGGCCCGACTGGGACAAAGGGTGCAACAGGACCGACAGGGTCACAGGGACCAGCTGGAGCAAAGGGCGGAGTCGGTCCAGCCGGCCCGATCGGGGCCACCGGACCCACCGGACATTCCGGACCCACGGGGCCCACTGGACCAAGCGGCCCGAGTGGTGCATCCGGACCTGCCGGACCTACTGGGCCGAGCGGCCCATCTGGAGCATCAGGACCTCAGGGACCAACCGGACCGTCTGGGCCACAAGGGTCAACCGGACCTCAAGGGCCAACGGGACCCCAGGGTCCAACCGGACCCCAAGGACCAACTGGACCTCCGGGACCAACAGGCCCAGAGGGTCCCACGAAGGCGCTAGCCCTTCCCGATGTGGCCGAGTCAAGCCTTTCGAACGCGCCGGCAACGGTTTTCTCTCTTGAAAGCCCCGCCTACGTCAGATTCGACTTCCACATGATTAAACTGAATCCATCTGAAGTGGCAAGTTTTCATGTGGAACTCGCCCAGCTTGTGAATGGCAGCTACTTTGAAGTCGCTTCTCGCGACTATGGTCTTGGTGGTGCCTCACACGCTTCCGCTTCAACGTATGCGACAATCGACAGTTCGTGGCCGAAGTTGTTGCAGCCGGGAGACTACCAAATCACGTTCTCGAAAATAGACAACCTCGAAGTTACGTCGAGCGTTTACAACGTGTCGATTCAAAAGTAGGGCTGTATCGCGTTGGATGCGGCGGACGATTCTCGTCCGCCGCATCTCATTGGGATTCATCAACCGCTGGGGCTTCCGCGAAGGTGGTCCTGAGCGGTGCTCCTGCCCACTTGCTAGACAGCTCGGCGGCCGCAATGCAAGGATCTTATCCTGCCTTCCCCTGGTTACCCTTCAACGCCTCATCCGCGAATCTAAGATTCTCGGCCACACGCTCCCTCTGATCCGGCGGGAGATCGCTGACTGACAGCAGCTCTTCGCAGATTCTCAGCGACTCGAAAAAGTCACCAAGGTAAAAGCGGGAAACCGCATACTCGTCCCTCGCCCGCCACGAATAGCATGATTCGTCGAGGAATAGCATGTCCGAGGGGCGTCCAATTCGAACGGCTTGCTGCGCGTAAAGGTGGGCAAGAGCATGTTCCCCGCGTTTCCGATGGAACGCAGCCAGGTAAACAAGCGGCTCCGCCCGAGTTGGGCGATTCTGGTATGCGGCGAGATAGCTCGCCACAACCGCGTCAGGCTCCAGTCCGCATTGTTCGCTGAGACCGGCGACCTGGAAAAGCGAGTACCACACCTCTTCGTCCCAGCCACCCATCGCTGCTCGCCGCCGGTAAGCGTCGATACTTTGTCGAAGCAAGTTACCATCGCGGTAGCTCTGCGCCAGATAGAAGGCGTACCTGGTGTTCTCCGGCTCGTCCTTTACGGCTTTTTCCAGTACCGCTGCGTCGCGTCTATACTTTGCCGCTGTTTCCAACCCCTTGCTTCTTCCTCCGTCGAAATGGCCATACACAAGGGGTCCCTCGAGTCTCGCCGAACAATGGGGCCTATCAGTTGTCAAATACTCGTGCAAGACCCCCACGTATCTCCAGGGAAGCGCAGAACTCACGAGAATCTCGCGCCAAAAGGTCGTGTCTCCCGCACCCATAAGCAACGAATACGCGTCCGAGATCAATTCGGGCATTTCGAATCCTGGTGGCGCCTGCACCACTTCATCGGCATCCAAGAAAAGCAGATAGTCGCCCATCGAACGAGCTAATTCGATTGATTCGGTTCGATTGTGTCCGAAGTTCACCCAAGGTCGTTCGTATAGACGGCCAGGAACAGATGCCAAGCATTCCCTTACGAGGCTCTGAGTTCCGTCGCTAGAACCTGTGTCTACCACGCACCAGGCATCTATAAGCGGGATAACCGAGTCGAGGCATCGCTTCAAAACGTGGACCTCGTCTTTCACGATCATCGTCAAGCATATGGACCGTCTCATGCTAACCATCCCTCAATCCGTACTAAACCAATAAATTATGACTAAATAATTTGAATACGTAGTGTTTATTGGTTATTTGTTGTATAAATTACTTAACGCAATGGCTATACGTACGGGCTTGCCTACCAAAAACACCCCATCGGTCTATCGGCGACTTGCTTCATCCATGGCCGTAATAGGGGCGATATCCGCTTTAGGTTGCACTAGGGTTAGCCAGGGTCTGGTGGGAACCTGGACAGCCGCCGCTTCGAAAGTTGGAACCAATACGTCGATGACTTTCAATCCGGATCAGACTATGTCGTTCGTTGCCACCAATGGTCCTGGGCAAGTGAAGTACAAGTTAACAGGCCAGGGCGCTTGGAAGCTCGACAACAACAGCCTTACGGTTGTTCCCCTGGCTATGAGCCTCGAGAATGTCTCTCCGAAGGACTTGGCAACGCTCAACCCGTATATCCAGGCTCAGGTAAAGGTGGCTCAGATAGGTCCGCTGGAATGGAAGGGCGACGACGAGTTTGTCCTCACGAAGGACGGTGTTAAGCAGGATTTCAAGAGAGTGGGGGATTAACTGGCGAGCTCAATTCTGGAACGTTGCTAGGGCGATAGGCCCCACGGGTTTTGGACAGTGCGACGCTCAGAGATGCTGGCTCACATCATCCCAATATCTGCCAAGCAGGGGAGGCTTTGGAAGATCATCTATGCAAGAAGACGAATCAATAACAGTTGCGCGCAGAGTGCACTCCAAGCTGATATACAACTACCTCTATTTCTTCCTGCGCCATGAGGACGACGCATCAGACGCACTCGCCGAAACATTCCGCCGCGCTCTTCGCGGACGAAAGACTTTCAGAGGCGAGTGTAGCGAGCGAGCTTGGCTGATGAAGATCGCATCAAACGTAGCTAAGCGAAGTAAGCAAAGGCGATGCCGAGACGGAAGCCTTTCGTTGGATGCAATGAATGCGACAGCGATCTCCGAGATCGTGGACACCTTCAACGTGGAAGAGAGCGTGCTGAACGCCTATGAGGCGCAGCGCTTCCTACAAATGCTCCCCCCTCGCCAGCGCGAGGCAGTTTGGATGAGAGTAGGTTTAAAAATGACCGACGAAGAGGTCGCGATCGTTCTCGCCGTGCCTCCGGGAACGGTTAGTTCTTGGGTGTGGCGCTCCATGGAGCGCCTACGGCGTGAATCTCAGCGGAAGTGATCATACAGTGCGTTTTCAATTCAAAAAGCAGTTGGTAAGCGAAGGATTTGAGCCTCTGATGGTTCGCGTCTGCGACCGTGAACCATTGCAGGTGATAAACCAAGGATGGCGATGGGCGCGCATCTGGCGAGCCTGGTCGAGGGCGCTCCTCTGCGTGGCTTGTATTGCAACTCATGCATATGCACAAGTCGACGTTCTAACGTATCACTATGACAACTTCCGCACTGGCCTGAATCCGTCCGAAAAAGCCCTAACTCCAAAAGCCGTATCGCAAGATACCTTCGGGCTCCTATTCACACTTCCCGTCGACGGCGCCGTCTATGCGCAGCCCCTGCTCGTTACCGGCGTTCATATCTCCAATAAGGGCATACACAACGTTTTGTATGTTGCAACGGAAAACAACTCGGTGTATGCGTTCGATGCGAATAGCAATACGGGCGAAAATGCATTGCCGCTATGGACTGTCAATCTCGGGCCCCCGGTGCCGTGGGAAGACGTTGGCGCAGGCGACATACGGCCTGTTTATGGCATTACCAGCACCCCGGTTATTCACCTAACGGGCCCCGGCGCAGGCTACATTTATGTTATCGCCAAGACCAAGGAGTCCAACGGAAAAGGCGGCTACGTTTACGTTCAGCGTCTGCACGCGCTAAATATAGCGGATGGCGGCGAGGTGAAGGCGGGGCCGACCGAAATCTCCGCCAGCGTTCCTGGGGTTGGGGATGGCAACGATGGTAGCGGGCACGTTCCATTCAATACGCTGATTGAGCATAACAGGGCCGCGCTCCTCTATTTCAACAACGGAACGACGAACCTCATCGTCTCTGCCTGGGCGTCTCATGGGGATATGGGGCCTTACCATGGTTGGGTCCTGACTTTCGATGCGGACTCTCTTAAAATGGTTTCGGCATTCAATACGACTCCAAATGCGCTGACGGCTGTTAGTGGATACCCCATAGCAGGCGGCGGGGTTTGGCAGGGCGGCGGCGGTGTAGCAACGGACGGTAAAAGCCTCTATTTTGCTACGGGCAATGGCACCTTCGATCCAAGCACTCAGGGCTACGGCGACTCCATCCTGAAGATGTCTCCTCAACTCACCGTTCAAGACTACTTCGCTCCCTACACGCAGCAACATCTCGACGACAGCGACCTCGACCTCGGATCAGGAGGCGTCATGCTTCTCCCTAACGACCCGACTTATAATCCATCGCTGCCTTTGATGGTCCAGGCGGGCAAGGATGGAACGCTCCATATTTTGACCACCACAAATCTTGGGCAGTACGATCCTATGCCGCCTGACCACATTTGGGGCGAAATCACTGGGGCGATGTTCGGCATCTGGGGCAATCCGGCTTACTTCCGAGGGGCAATGTTTTTTGGGCCTGAGGACGACCCAATAGTTGGTTTTAAGATATCACACGGATCGTGGGTGGGCACGGGGGTTCAGGGTCAGACCGATAATCGCTTTAGCTACCCGGGACCCACGCCATCCGTTTCGTCCAACGGGCCGAACGACGGGATCGTTTGGGCGGTAGACGGTAGCCATTATGTTGGGTCCAGCATCGAGGGCCCAGCGCAGCTTTGGGCGTACGATGCGACCAACTTAGCAAAGACGCTCTATAGTTCCGCGAACACGGAGGGAAGGGACGTTATGGGGACGGCGGTGAAATTCGTCACACCCCTCGTCGATGGCGGCAAGGTGTATGTTGGAACGCAAAATGAAGTCGACGTCTTCGGCATTGGCCGGTTTTGCGCGAACCCCGTGATTCAGACTCCAAGTGGTGACTATCCAAAGCCGATCACGGTTACAGTCACCGACGCGACGCCTAGTTCCAAGATGTACTACACCCTGGACGGCACAACGCCCACCGAGACCTCGAGCCGTTATACGGGCCCCATAAGCGTATCTACAAGTTCCAAACTCCAGATCAAGGCTTTCGCCCCAGGATTGGGTTCCAGCGCGGCGGTTACCGCTTATTACCTAATTGCCCCAGTTATCGGCACAGGCACGGGCTTAACTGGAAACTATTACGGCAATATGACGATGACCGACGCCCCGACAATAGTCGAAGTCGATCCCACGATTAATTTCGATTGGGCTGGGCTTTCTCCGGTTGCCGGTGTCCCAGGCACCGATTGGTCCGCAACATGGACCGGCATTATTCAAGCGCCCACGACGGGTAACTACACCTTCTATACGAATGCGGATGACGGGGTCCGCCTTTTTGTAAACGGCAATGAAATCATCAACGACTGGATGAACCAGTCTGCAAACCAGAAGACCTCCGCACCTGTGGCAATGGTCGCTGGCCAGACTTACCCCATCGAGATCGAGTATTTCCAGGCTGGTGGCGCATCTCTGCTCCAACTCTCGTGGTCCACAACCGGGATGCCGATGCAAGTCATCCCCAAAACCCAGTTGTATCCTTAGCTCAGTGGGTCTGACGCGGAGCGACTCGAGCTCCACTAGTGCCATTTCATCGTGGCCCTTGTCCACATGGTCGTCCGAAATTACTTTCGGATAAACTCAACTCGATTCTCCAACGGGTCGAACTATGCCACTCCACACGTCCTCACTACAACACATGAGCCAGTTTTGTCTTCGTTTCGTACTCGGTCTGGTTTGCATTGCGAAGGTCGCGCTTGCCCAGCTCAACGTGCTCACCTACCATTACGACAACCTTCGCACCGGTCTGAACCCCTCGGAGACAGTTCTCACCACCGCTAACGTCACTCAGAACACGTTCGGCCTCCTGTATACGTTGCCGGTGGATGGGGCGGTGTACGCCCAGCCTCTGTGCGTCACCGGCGTCACCATTCCCAGAAAAGGCGTGCACAACGTGCTTTATATAGTAACTGAGAACAACTCGGTCTATGCTTTCGACGCCAACAACAACACGGGCGCAAACGCTTCGCCGCTCTGGATGGTTAACCTCGGTCCTGCGGTTCCAAGCGGAGATACGGGAAGCGGCGACCTGCAGCCTCTGGTGGGGATAACGGCGACTCCGGTCATCCGCTTAACCGGCTCGGGAACCGGTTACATCTATGTAATTTCGAAAACCAAAGAGTCTGATGGGATGGGCGGTTATAACTATGTCCAGAGGCTCCACGCTCTCAATATCACGAACGGCGCCGAGCCGATTGTGGGCCCAAAAGTGATTCAGGCGACCGTCTACGGCACAGGCGATGGTAGCGATGGCCATGGGCACGTCGCATTCAACCCGCTCATTCAGCACTGTCGCCCCGCGCTCCTCAACTACGTGAATGGAAGCACGAACCTCATCGTGCTGGCGTGGGCTTCCCACGGAGACAGCGGTCCCTACCACGGATGGGTAATGGCCTACGACTCGAGCTCGTTGCGCCAAGTATCCGTTCTGAATCTCACTCCCAACGCGCTCACAGATCCTAGCGGCTACCCGATCGCCGCGGGTGGCGTGTGGCAGGGAGGCGGCGGACTTGCAACAGACGGCACGAGCATCTATTTTGCGACCGGTAACGGCACATTCGACCCGAGCACCAGCGCCTACGGCGACGCGGTTGTTAGAGTGTCCCCAACTCTCGCCATCCAGGACTATTACGCGCCGTCTACGCAGCAGACCCTCGACGATAACGATGCTGACGTTGGCTCAGGCGGCGTCATGCTGCTTCCCAACGATCCGACCTATAACCCCACGGCGACGTTAATGGTTCAGGCGGGAAAAGATGGGACCCTGCACATCCTGAACACCCAAAACCTGGGCCATTACAATTCCACGGAGGACCATATATGGGGGGAATTCCCGGGAACCATGGGCGGAGTTTGGGGGAATCCGGCTTACTTCAGGGGAACCATTTATTACGGCCCTTCCAACGAGAACTTGATCACGTTCAAGATTTCGCACGGCGCCTGGGTTGGGACAGGGCCTCAAAGTTACTCGCCGAACGGCTTTGGCTATCCGGGACCAACACCGTCGGTGTCTTCCAACGGCAACTACAACGGCATCGTCTGGGCCGTAGACGGCAGCCACTACGTCGGATCAGGAATTGATGGCCCAGCCCAACTTTGGGCCTACGACGCCACCAATGTGACGAAGACGCTCTACAGTTCGGCGAGTTCTGGCGGAAGGGACATCATGGGAACGGCGGTTAAGTTCGTTACACCGCTCGTCGATGGCGGCAAAGTGTTTGTGGGCACGCAAAGCGAAGTCGACGTTTTCGGCCTAGGCCAGTTCTGCGCCAACCCTGTGATCGGAACGGCAAGCGGCAGCTACGCCAGCCCCATCAGCGTCACCGTAACCGACGCCACACCAGGCGAGAAAATGTACTACACTTTGGACGGCACGACACCAACCCAATCGTCGACGCCATACATGGGGCCGATCGCCATTAGCGCCGATGCGACGTTGCAGATCAAGGCCTACGCCACCGGTTATGGCCCCAGCGGAATCTCCAGCGCTAACTATTTGATCGCCCCGGTCACCGGCACTGGAACGGGTTTGACAGGGAGCTATTACAGCAACATGACGCTCAGTGGTTCCCCGACCGTAACCGAAGTCGACCCGACCGTGAACTTCGACTGGAATGGAAATCCACCGGTGACCGGTGTCCCGGGCCTTGAGTGGTCAGGTACTTGGACCGGCGAAGTCCAGGCAACTGGAACGACCAACTATACGTTCTATACCAACTCGGACGACGGCGTAAGACTCTTCGTTAACGGAAACGAGATCATTAACGACTGGAGCGACCACGGCTCAACCCTGGATACTTCTACCGTCGTTCCCATGGTTGCCGGCCAGAAATATACGATCACGGTTCAATACTATCAGGATCAGGGCGGGTCGCTGCTACAGCTCTACTGGTCGTCGCCAGGCCTTCCGATGGAGATTATTCCGGAAACTCAGCTGTACAACCCTTAGCGCCTGGCATCGAAGTCCGCGATCATCTTTTTGGTCGCGGCGCCCCTCCAGGTCTTCTCGATCATCTTGGCGAGTTCCTCGGGGTCGATGAGTTCGATTCGCGCGAGAACGGCTGGCCACCCTTTATAGTGGTCGGTCTCGAAGAACACGTCCGGGTTGGCCATCATGAGGAACTCCTTCTCATCGAGATCACACCGGAGCACGATGACGCCCGGCTCGCGCCAGCGAACAAGTAGCTTGCCCCGCACCTTCAATGCCTCCGTGCCGTAACTCAGCCCTTCTTCCACACCGGGCCAGTCCTTCTCGCGCCAGACCGCGCGGACGATGTCGAAATCGGGGTTGGACATGCTTGGAGAGGTTTACCCTAGCGCGTTTGGTGTTGGGTGTTTGGTGTTGGGCGTTGGGCTTTAGGCCTTGGGCATTGGGCATTGGGCATTGGGCTTTGGGCTTTAGGCCTTGGACTTTAGGCCTTGGGCATTGGGCATTGGGCATTGGGCATTGGGCATTGGGCATTGGGCATTGGGCATTGGGCATTGGGCATTGGGCTTTGGGCATTGGGCTTTGGGCTTTGGGCATTGGGCTTTGGGCTTTGGGTATTGGGCATTGGCTTTGGCTTTGGATCTTGGTCCTCGGGAATCGACTTATGAGGTTTGCTTAGCCTCCCAAGAGGGCCTTGCGTCTTTGCGACTCTTGGCGAGAAACAATCCGGGCTGTCCCGTATGCCGCCTTAGGCATTGGAAATCGCTCAACGTAGGTAGCTGTCTTCAAAGAGGGCTTTGCGTCTTTGATCCTTCGCGACTTGGAGAGAAACGATCCGGGCCGTTTCGCATGAGGCGGGCCAGTACTCGACACTCGACACTCAACACTCAACACTCAACATTCAGCGCCCCCCCTTCCATTAAACTTCGCAATCCTGTTCAGCGCATCTTCGATGCCTTTGGCGACTGCCAGTTCGCCAGCCTCCGCGCTTGCCTCGATCGCTTCGTCGATAAGAGCGCGCTCACCCCGATCGAAGCCGCTCAGGACGTAATCGACCGTTTGGTCGCGAGAAACTTTGCCGATGCCGATCTTTATCCTCGGATACTCCTGACTGCCAAGGCTGGCGATCAGCGACTTGTGCCCATTGTGGCCCCCCGCGCTTCCCTTCAGTCGCATCTTCACCGTTCCCACGTCTAGGTCCAAGTCGTCCGCGATCACGAGAACCCGCTCTGGCTTGAGCCCGGAGTTCCGCATGAGAGGCGCAACTGACTGGCCACTGAGGTTCATGTAGGTCATCGGCTTAACCAGCATGACGGCGACGCCGCCAATACTCCCGGTCCCTACTAGAGCGCGGCTCCTGCCCTTGTTCAGCTTGATTCCGTTGTGCGCCGCGATCAAGTCCACTACGTCAAAGCCGACGTTGTGCCGCGTCCCCCGATATTCCGGTCCCGGGTTCCCAAGGCCAACGATGATCCACTGGGGAGGAGCGTCGGCCTGGGCCGGTTTGCGGCGAAAGAAGCGCATCTGCCTATTTTGATGGATTCCAAGCAGCATCGTTTCCAAATCGTCAATTGACCAAAAATGCGGCTCTTCCACTGCCTAAACCGTCTTTCTGGGCAGATCAACTTTTAGAAGCCAACTGAACCAACGCCAAACGCCAAACGCCAAAGCCCCAGGCCCAAAGCCCAAGGCCCAAGGCCCAGGGCCCAAGGCCTAAGGCCCAAAGCCCAAAGCCCAAGGCCCCAAAGCCCAAGGCCCCAAGGCCCAAGGCCCCAAAGCCCAAGGCCCCAAGGCCCAAGGCCCAAGGCCCAACACCTAACACCCAACACCTAACACCTAACACCTAACACCTAACACCCAACACCTAACCCCCAACAATGAACAACAAAGCCATCGTCGCAATAGCTTCCATCCTGGGAGTCGTGTTTTTGATCGTCGCCGTGCTCTATTTCACCCAGACGTCCGGCAACCTGCCCACCTTTTTCCCTGGCTATAAAGTGGGTTCGGCGGACAAGCATATGAAGCACGGAATCGCGGCCGCAGTTCTCGGAGTGGCGTGCTTCATCTTCGGCTGGTTTGCGTCGGGGAGCAAGTCCGCGCCTCCCGAAAAGACCAAGCCTACTTCCACAGAAGAAAAGTAGTAACGACGCCTGCAACCGCGCAATACACGGCGAAGGGCGTGAGTTTGTTCGTTTCGAAGTACTTCATCAGGAATCGCACGGCCAGATAAGCGGTACATCCAGAGCAAATGGCCCCGACGACGCATGGACCAAGCTGCGGCGCGTTTTCGGGCTTGAACAGTTCTGGAACGTTCAGCAGGGCCGCCGCCCCAATAATAGGTGTTGCAAGTAGGAAGGAATAGCGAGCAGCATCCTCGTTGTTCAATCCAACTAGAAGCCCGCCGCCCATCGCCGCGCCCGACCTAGAAAAGCCCGGGATCAAAGCGACTGCCTGCACCGCCCCCACACAGATCGCTTTCCACCAAGTCAGTTTCGAAATCCGATAGTCGGGATCCGCGCCATCCGGCGCAGGAATTGTTCGACGTCGAAGGAGTTCCGCAGCAAACAACAGAACCGCGTTCGCGATCAAAAACAAAGATGCGACTTTCGCCGAGGTGAACATCGCCCGCAACGGTTCTTCAAAAGCGGCGCCGATTATTCCGGCCGGGATCGTACCGACGAATACCATCCATCCAGCCCGCGCGGGAACGTCGTCTGCCCGGATCTCCCGAGCCGCCAACGAACGCCCCATCGCCTTGATGATGCGAACCCAGTCCTTCCAAAAGAAGCCCAACAAAACGATCGCCGTCGCCAAATGGGTCGCGATAAGAAAGGTGAGAAAGAACGAATGCTCGGGCGTTGTATTGTTCTGCTGAATATCCCAATGCAGGAGCGAAGGCAGGATTACGCTATGGCCCAGGCTCGAAACGGGAAACAACTCGGATACGCCCTGCAGCAGACCTAGGATGACGGCTTGAAAATAGGTCAGATGCATTGTTGGACTAAGAAGGGCAACATTGATTATGATCGATAGGCGCACTACCCATCGCAAAGTGAGAACCGATATGGGTGCGCGGGCTTGCTAGTCCTGAGCGACGTCGAAGGGACGCCGTCATGGAGCAGGAGCTTTCCCTGCGAAGCGAAATCGTCCATCCCGGGCTTTGGCGTACTCGGCGCAGTCAGCCGGCCCATTCCGAAACGAAATCGAACGGAATGCTATCGCGAGCCAACGCCAGGAAGGCTTTGCGTTTTTGCGTCTTGGCGAGAAACATCCGGTCCGGAACCGCAAGCGGCGTCCGCTTTGACTTCGCTCAGGACTGGCAATCCCGCGCACTCCAAACCGGGCATACCTTCCAGAAAACCCACTACCCCCACATCGGCATAGTAGGACTCGGGAGCCCGAAATGCTGGAGCAACACGCAAACGATCCGCTGAGCCGCGAGTCCGTCCCCGTAAGGACTGACCGCGTGGGCCATTGCGCGGTATGCCGACTGATTGCTCAGGAGCTTCACCGCCTCAGCAAGAATCGTGGTCTCGTCCGTTCCAACCAGTTTTGCGGTACCCGCGGTCACGCCTTCCGGCCTTTCGGTTGTCTCTCGCAATACAAGCACGGGCTTGCCGAACGCGGGCGCCTCCTCCTGCACTCCGCCCGAGTCGCTCAGAATCAGAGTCGAACGCTGCATGAGCTTCACGAAGGGCGCATAGTCCGGCGGCTCGATCAGCCGCACGCGGGCATGATCCCCAAGGACTTCGATTAAAGCCTCGCGGACTTGGGGGTTGCGATGCATGGGAACGACGAGCAAAGTGTCCTCGAAGGCATCCAGCACCTGGCGAGCGGCGCGTGCGATCCGCCTCTGCGGTTCGCCCCAGTTCTCGCGCCGGTGGGTCGTCAGAACCAGCAGCCGGCCCTCATGCTCCGGATACCAAGTCTGCCCCAGCTTCTCGGCCACCCCAAGCACCGCGTCGATCCCCGTGTTGCCAGTGATGAAGACCGTGCCCCGGTCGTGCCCTTCCTTCAGCAGGTTCTCCGCCGCGAATTTGGTCGGCGCGAAATGGTGCTTCGCGACGAGGCTCGCCGCGCGTCGGTTGAACTCTTCCGGAAACGGATCGTCGACGGTAGGCGTTCGAAGCCCCGCTTCGATATGCCCGAACGGAATCCCTCGGTAAAAACTGTCGAGCGCGGCTACAAACGTCGTCGTTGTGTCCCCTTGGGCAAGCAAGTAGTCAGGCTTCTCCCTTGCCAGGACGAGGTCCAACTTCTCGAGAGAGCGGGTCGTGATCATTGCGAGGGTCTGGCCGTGCTCCATGATATCGAGATCGATATCCGGTACTAGACCGAAAGCTTCAAGCGCCTGCTTAAGCATCTCGCGGTGTTGGCCAGTGGCCACGATCAAGCTCTTGATAAGGTCCGGATACTTGCGCAGCTCCAGGATTACGGGAGCGCTCTTAATCGCGTCGGGCCGCGTGCCCACGACGCTGACGATGCAGGGCTTACCCATGGTGAACAACCACCAATGCCAGAACGCCGCAAAGCATCATCGCGGCAAGCCAAAGAACCCAAACCGTTTTTCGTTGACTCAACCCCTTGGCAAGGAGCGTGTGGTGCAAATGTCGTTTGTCGCCCTGCGTGATGGGCTGGCCGCTCAGAAGCCGGCGAACGATCACGAATGCCGCGTCGAAGAGTGGCACGCCGAAAGCGAGCACCGGAATCAACATGGACACCGTGATCGCGATCTTCAACACGCCGACGATGCTCAGAGCGGCCAGCATGAAGCCGAGGAGCTGGGCCCCGCCGGTGCCCATAAAAATCTTTGCCGGGTTGTAGTTGTGCCGGAGAAACCCCAGCGCCGAACCCGCGATGGCCGCCGCGATAATCGCGACCCTCGGCAGTTCCACGAAAGAAGACTTCTCGATGGCTGGGTGGTTGAAAACGAAGTAGGTGGCGATCATCGAAAGAGTGGTCGCGCAAATTGCGGCGATTCCGGCTGCGAGCCCATCGACGCCATCGATCGTATCCATCGTCTTCGCCATCACAAATATGTAGAAGGCGGTCAGAGGAATCCCGAAAAGACCAAGCCCATACCACTTGCCCGCAATGGTTGTCCCCTGAATCTGCACGCTGATCAGGTGGCCCGTATCCCCCTTTGTTACGAAAAACTGAACGGCGACGCCTATCGCCAACAAGAACCCAGCTTGAATCAATGCCCGGTACTGATGCAGATCGTCGAGCGCCCCCATCACGACGATCGCCGCCGAACACAGTAGGATGCCAATCAGATACAGGGGCAGCGGTCGCTGCGGATAGGCGATGGGCATGGCGATCAGTGTTGCCACGAGAATCCCTGCGAAGATCGCGATGCCGCCCCACCGGGGGATCGGCTCGGTGTGAACGCGTCTATCATCCGCCTTGGGGTCGTCGACCGCGCCCTTTTTGATCGCTAACTTGCGAACGAACGGGGTAACCAGCCAAGTCACCGCCATGGCTATCAAGCCGGTGACCAGAGGCGCCCGGAAGCCATCAAAAAGCTTCCCATCCGCAAAAATTAGATTCATTCCAATGACGAAACCAAGTTTACTTCTTCGAGGCGGTTCTCCTTGAACCGATAAAGCTCGATCCGGCTTTCGCGGAAGAGCTCGAGAGAAAAGTCGTCAGGATAGTCGCCCTCGAATATGACGCGCGTGATCCCAGCGTTGATAATCATTTTCGCGCAAGTATTGCAAGGCTGGCATGTCACGTAGATCGTGCTGTCCGCGCAGGCAACGCCGATCTTGGCCGCCTGAAGAAGCGCGTTCTGCTCCGCGTGGAGCGAGCGGATGCAATGCCCTGCCCGCATACAACCAACCGGCCAATCGTGCAGGCCGCCTTCGGGCGGGCAGTGCGAGAGGCCGCTGGGCGCGCCGTTATAGCCGGTTGCAAGGATGTGCTTGTCTTTCACGATCACCGCGCCCACCGCGCGACGTTCGCAGGTCGACCTCGTAGATACCAACTGACAAATCTGCATGAAGTAAGCGTCCCAGCTCGGTCTTTGGACCATTGCTAGATTATGAAGTACAGTGATGGTATGCGGTCTAAATCGGTGCGCTCACCACGCACCCAACGGACGAGAGCGTCAGGCCCGGTCCAGCGGATCGCCTCTTACGCTCTCCTGGTCCGTGACGAGTCGTTGTTGCTTTGTAGGCTTTCCGGTAACGTAAGGCCGGCAGGTTTCTGGACCCTGCCCGGCGGGGGCGTCGAGTTCGGCGAACACCCCGAGCAAGCCGTTATACGCGAGGTAAAGGAAGAAACCGGCTTCGACGTAGTGACAACCGGCCTCGCCGGCGTCGACTCGATGGTCTATCACTACCCCGGCCCCCCAAGGCATGCGATCCGCTTGCTCTTCTTTGTGAAAATCGTAGGCGGCGAAATGAGGCACGAAACGAACGGAAGCACGGACCGCTGCGAGTTCATCGATCGAAAGGAAGCCGACAAGCTGCAACTAGTCGACCTTGCGCAGAGAGGCATGGACATCGCCTTGGGCAAGGTGGAGAAGTAGGAATCCAGTCTCCCAAGTGTTTTTGGGTCGAACGGGTTTGAGGCGTTGGCGCAGCCCTCGATTAAATGGAGCAAATGAACGGGCGCACCCCCTCGCGAAGGAAGTGGCGCACCCTCTTAGGATGCGAGTCGAGCGAAGCTCGGCATTCTCAGTAGCGCACCCTCTTAGGGCCCTCTTAGGGTGCGAGTCGAGCAAAAGCTCGACAATCGCAGTGGCGCACCCTCTTAGGGTGCGAGTCGAGCGTAGCTCGGCATTCGCTGTGGCGCACCCTCTTAGGATGCGAGTCGAGCAAAAGCTCGACAATCGCAGTGGCGCACCCTCTTAGGGTGCGAGTCGAGCGTAGCTCGACATTCGCAGTGGCGCACCCTCTAGGATGCGAGTCGAGCGAAGCTCGGCATTCGCAGTGGCGCACCCTCTTAGGGTGCGAGTCGAGCGAAAGCTCGACATTCGCAGTGGCGCACCCTCTAGGATGCGAGTCGAGCGAAGCTCGGCATTCGCAGTGGCGCACCCTCTTAGGGTGCGAGTCGAGCGAAAGCTCGACATTCGCGGTGGCGCTCCGAAGATCCCGGAGGGATCAAAGCCGGGGTCGAGCGTATCTGCCGTAGCAGATGCGTACGCGGAGGAACGTCGCCCGCGAATGTTGCAGCCCATGCTCCGAAATCCGGGAGGCCCAACGGGGCCAAATGTCTTAGCCAGGGGTTTCAACCCCTGGCAGGGAGCGCCCCTCTCCGTGTCCTGAATGGACACAATAGAACCGAGACGACAGCCACCTCCTACGTCCCGATGTCCTGATGAAGGGACGCCATACAACCTGCTGCATGCGTTCCCGGTTGTGTCCCTACAGGACACCTCGGAGTTCGAATCGCCATTTCCAGGGGTTGAAACCCCTGGCTAAAACATCAGGCCCCGTTGGTGCGACCATCTCCACCATCCCGCGATCTACCTTCGTTCGCAATACAACGGACTCCAACTGGCTGACCTTGCATAGCCCAGCGGCAAGTAAGTTCGCCGAAGCAAAGCGATGGCGAACGAACGTCGCCCTGGGTTCGCCGAAGCAAAGCGAAGGCGACGAACGTCGCCCTGGGTTCGCCGACAGCCTTGTATCCGGTAGGCCTGAAGGGCCGACCTGGCATAGCCCAGCGGCAAGTAAGTTCGCCGAAGCAAAGCGATGGCGAACGAACGTCGCCCTGGGTTCGCCGAAGCAAAGCGAAGGCGAACGAACCTCGCCCTGGGTTCGCCGAGAACCTTTGTATCCGGTGGCCCTGAAGGGCCGACCTGGCATAGCCCAGCGGCAAGTGAATCCGCGGAAGCAAAGGCGGAAAGCGACACCCCCGGTTGACACCACCCAACCTATAGACCCCGGCAGGGGTCGAAGCAAGCTCGGACTTTCGGACAGCGCACACGAATGCTCGGGCCTCGCCTACTTAGCGAGACATATTTTCAAAACCCCGAACGCCAACAATCCGTCCGTTATCGGGGCGGCCACGTCCGCCCTCAAGGTCAGTGTGCAAACGAATCACTTCTCGTATCCGTGCTCTTTGCCAACTCTCGCTCCTTGATCGGGTGATCAAGGCCGGGACGAGAACCAGAATGAACTGCGCCGCCTCGGCTAACTCAAACGCAACGAGCTGGATTTGAGGTCCGCTTTGAATTGAAATCGGTGTCGGCTTTGGCGTGAAACGCGCAAAAGGAGACCTTGTTCTACACATTGTTCGGCACAACTGAAAACAAGCCCCGCGAAGGGACCATAAACAGTATCCACCGGACGCTAAAGATGCCGTACACTAATAAGGTGGAGAAGCGGGACAACGCCGTAGATTACGCGAGGCTCGCTCTAGCGCTTTCGGTCTGCCTTTACCACACGCAGGGGACATACCACCTATGGCCGAAAGGCTACGACGTCGTTTGGGCCGTTCCCGCATTCCTCGCCATCAGCGGTTATTACGTTCTTCAAAGCTACGAGCAATCCGTTTCGTGGCGTGAGTTCATCAAGAAGCGGGTTTTACGGATCGCTCCCGCCTTTGCAGTGAGTCTCGCAGTTGTTGGCTCGGCCGTGAATGTTTGGCCGACGTTAATCTCCTACGGCTCGTTGGGCTTGATTCAACCAAAGGGCTGGGCCAACATCCCCGTATGGTCCCTCGGAGCAGAGGAGGTCGCCTATGCGTTATTGGTTATACTTTTTACGCTTGGAGCCTACAAAAGGGTTTGGCCCATCTGGATCGGATTCGCCGTTCGATGTCGCCGTAAGTGTTGCGCCAACTCCTGAACTACCGTTGGAATAGGTAACGCTCAGATTCGTGGTGGACTGGCACACGACCGATGGCCGCGCCCCCTGAAAATATGCCCCTATAGTCGTCGCGGGAGTCCTGCTGATAAAGTTGGCCAGGAACTGTTGTGTAGCTGAGGGCTAACCCGTTGATTTTGGAAAGGAGGTTTGCGTTCAGGGCGCCCGTAACGTCGCCCGAGGCCGAAATATTGCCTGCGAAGGTAGAAAAGCTCTGCGACAAGAGGTTCTTGCTGCCATCAGTTACTACGGGCTGAGAAGCTGTCAATCCCGAGAGATTGAGGCCGGTAATCGATGGCGATAGGGACGAAGGAAAGTCCGCGTTAACCATTGAACGGAAGGTCGGCGGCGCCGCAGAGCCGGAGGCTGGGCCGAAGAAGCCAAGATTCGCCGGCTGGCTGGCCAGGCTCAAGGCAAGCGTCCCTGCACTCGTTACAGGCGAACCGCCGATGCTCAGGAACGATGGCACGCTCATTCCCACCGAGGTGACCGTAGCGCTCAACGCCACTGAAGAGGCAGCGATAATCTGCCCCTCCGCGTTGATGGTCACTTGGGCAACGTGACCCGAATCTCCATAGGTGCCGGACGAAACTCCGGTAGTTTGTAACTGTTTCGATGATACGGCTGTCGACGCCATTAGATTGTTTCTCCTATTTTTGAAAAAGCTTCAATCCGAACATTTATTTCCCCTGGCGAACAAACTGGGAGCGCTGCCCAACGAAAGTGAAGGAGGTCCCTCACTTCTCCCCCGCACCAGCGGTTCCCAATGTGTCATCGCCGGGATGGCTCTGTCGTTCTGCCTCCTGGGCCAAGGCTCGGGCGGCCGCTTCCAAATCCGCAATGGCAGAAGTTAACCGCTCCATCTTCGCCATCGCTTCAGGGTCCCTGGGCGACACCGTTACTTGCGATAAGACCTCGTAGGCTAAAGCAATTGTGTCCAATCTAAGCATGTTCCCTCAACTTTCATCCAAAAAACCCGCCCTTCGGCTCATTCGTCGTCACGTTGCAACCGAAGCTTAACCGCCTTCAGTCACCGTTTTTGCGTCTAGCCCCGCCCCGCCGGCCAAGCGCCTGCGAGTAATGGCCACACGATCTCCATGAAAATAAACTCAAATGCCGCGAAGATTATAATCGCTCGCAAATAAATCTTCGTCGAAATGGCATTAGTGAGCCACAAACCGCTATAAGCGCCCGCAGCGGCCATGCAGAGCGGAAGCGAAAGCCAAGCTCGGTCGTTTTGCGGCGAGCTAAGGCTCCCGGTTACCAACCGTTCGATGTTCGTATGACCGAGGATGAGGATGCCAATCGCGAGCCCAACACCGCCAAGAATAGTTGACACCCACACGGGCCGAGACCGCTTATACCCTCCGATAGCCATAATGAGTTCCTAAGTCATCCCCTGAAATTTCCAATCCTACTGCAAGCCCAGAAGCGATCTGCCAAATTATTCGCGGAATCCCACTGATTCATCAAGTAGCAGCACACCCTCATCTTGCACTCAACGCAACATAGGTCTGCGAGAGCTTGAGTACCACCTCCCCACCACCAAGCGCCTCGGCAAGGGCCGGTTCGATGACCTCGTCGCTGTCCGGCGTTACGACAAACTGACACCCTCGGGACCGCAACGCGGCCAGAGCGCTCTTACGGTGGAGCTGTTCGTCCGGCCAGTCGCCCAATACGACCTCGGCCCCTTCGCGTTCAGCAATGGCAGCCACGCGCTCCCAATCTCCGGCGCTACCATCCCAGGCCGTCCGGCTGACAAAACAAACAACCTTGCCGATTAGAGCAAACGAGCGGATCGATGAGGCCAAATGCCAATGATCATCGTGAATACAATAAGAAACAATGGGGCTTTTGCTGATCATCTTTAGGAGATGCACGTACTAACCCGTCCCCGCACGCGGGTCCCGAACGCTGTCAACGATTAGGTGTCACCATGTAGAGGGAAAACCGCCCCTTATCCTCTTCGTCGACGCGACATATGTAGAGCCCCGTAGGGGACCCTGCCGCTAGAAAGGTCTTAAACTGAAAGGCGCGGATCGCCATCGGGTACATATCAGTTCGCCTCAGGATGCGAAGCGAATATCCTGCGCACCATAGGTAGTCAGACCCGAGCGTACCGCAGAATAACTTAAGGGGAAGGCCAAATGGGTCCCTATCCTCCAGCGACACCTTTCTTTCGATCCGTCCAGTTAGCGGATTCAGAACCAAACCATCTCCGGTGCCGGTTGTGACGAACGCGAGCCCCCTCGGAAGCGGCGCCAAGCCTTCGATCGAATCTTCATATTCAAAGCGGCTCAGCAGACGTGAACCAAGATTGGAATAGAATGAAACGTGTCCTGGGCCCATTTCTGGAGAGAATGCGCCCCCCCCGATAGCGAAGGAGCCCGAACTAACCCCTAGTTTCCAAATATGGGTCTCTTCCTGATCAGATAGTCTCTCGACTATCTGATTGTGGCGAACGACATCGCCGCTTGCGACCGTAACTATATCAAGCCCGAGAGCTGGCAGATCTCCAACGCCAAGGATTATCGCATTGCGCCCCTCAATGAACATGCCTCCAAACTTTAGGATTGACGCATCGCCAAAGCTCCACTTCAGTGTCTTGGTCCGCCATGCGAAATTTACCAAAGGTGGCTCGCCCTTGCTGGCGCGGGGCAGGAATCCAAGCACTACCTCGTTTTCGCTCAAAAAGGAAGCTTGCTCGACATCGCTCACGGCAAATTTGTGCTGACAAACCCGTTTCAGGCTAGGCAAACTGTAGATGGATAGATCACCCTCCGTGCATCCCACAGCCATTAACTTCCCTGAAGGCGAAAAGCCAATAGTAGAAATCTCCTCGTCGGAGACATCACGGGAGCCCAGGAGTCTGATCATGCCGGCGCCCTGAACCCAGCCTATTAGGTATATCGACAGCCATGAGAGGGCTGTCATTTCCAGACCCCCTTCGAATTGCAACAATTCTTTTCTGCCGCCGCGATTCGTGCTTGTTGCGATCCACCAAAGGGAAACCCCATGTTCAAAAACTTAGACACTTGCTCCATGATGCCGCTACACGTTATCGATTTACCTCCAATTGTCGCTAACGTATCAAGCTTTTGGCATGGGCCACCCTTTCTCACTGCGAAGGTGAGTTGAGTCAGTGGAGGATTATAACCCTGATCCATTGTCCTATACTACAAACACCGTATACTTCAATTTCCCGCTCTCATTCCCAAGTTCTACGACGATAACTGGGTTCGAAGTTGTGATAGCGGCGTTTTTTTCGAACTTCGACAATGAGTATTTTAATACCACTGTATCAGGAACCTACCAGGATCTGGTGTGCCAGCTGTCAGTGAACGGAGTTCAAGTCGGTGTAAACAAAGCCACACAGGTTACAACAGATTGGGAGGTTCCCGTCCTTGAAAGTGGAGTCATCAGTCTTATAACTTACGGCTCTCCGTCTGACCTTTGGGGCGCACCCCTTACAGCGGAAGCTTTCAACGACAACCTCGTCTCATTGAACTACCAGGTCGCCGTCGAGATCAGTAACCACGACCCGGAGAATTTTCTGAATGTCAATCCGATTATTAACTCGAACTCCGCCATTTATTTCTTTGACGAGGATTCCTGCTATGGCCCTCAACGTCCTTAGCTACGATGCACGCTTTAGGCGGCTTCAACTGGCGTATGGCCGCCTCATTTAGACATTCTGGAAAGCTGGGGGACATCGTCTACAGTCTGGCGACGGCCAAAGCCTCGGGCGGGGGCCAATTCTTCATTTACGCCGAAAATGGTCATGCGTCAACCAATAACGCGATGGCCCTCCTCCCGTTGCTCCGGCTACAACCGTATATCTCCTGTGCGGACATCTGGAGTGACCAGGAGTTTGACTGCGACTTAGACGCCTTTCGTAGCTTTGATGTTATGAGAAGCAAGTGGGAGCCGCAATTCTTTGCGGGGATCAGCAAATCCTCATGGGAGCCGAGTTCTGCGGGCTCTGTGGTTAGATAACTTGAGGCGGCAGCACGTGGTTGCTGCTATGCCTCGCTAAGCTCTCTGTGGTTCAAGAAGACTGAAGAGATTCAAAGACCCCGTCACCTGTCCTCAGGCCGATGGCGTTCCGCCGCAAGAGTCTTTAGAACGCTAAGCAGGTTTCCCCCATTTTCGGGATAGAGAAAGTTCTCAAAACGATATTTGCCACCGACTCTGACCACATCGGCAACCACTTCGGGCTTGGCAACGGCTTTGCCGTCCACCACGCCGTGAATCTCGACCAAGAATCTCTGGCCCGTGTGCATAATCTTCCCAACTTGGTAGCGCTTATCGGGGTCCTGACTATTGAGGAACGGGTCGAAATCAAGGCCAACAATCTCTCCACTCGCCTTGGCCTGAGCCGCCTCGTCTGCCGCGAGCGCCCGCGCCAACTTCACCGTGAAGTCTGATCGCCTGGATTTGAGGGCCAGAACGTCAGCTGGAACCGAGTGCTCTCCCAAGGCAACTGGCGTATACCAGTCGTAGAAACCCTGCACAAACTTGAGAACGGCCAGGTCTTCGGCAGCGGGCCGCTGGGTGACTGCAGACGATAAAAGACCAAGGCCGAGCAGCAAGCTCACAGCCAGGGGCGTTGACAGTTTCATATTAGGTTGCCCTCCTACACATTTATGACGTTCCTTGTCCGCAAGAAAGGCGGCGGCAACGCCGTCGATCATGCCCCCAATTGGGAGCGTTGAAGAACTAAGATTTCGAGGCAGGTTAGTTGTCGTGACCGGCCCGAGGTGGTAGGAAGAGGGACTTCAAGCGATTTTTTGAGCCGGTTTGGTCTCTTCCACACCAATAAAGGTGCTCTGAGCGAGCCTCCGAGCGGGTCAGGCGCATTGGGGCCTGAGCGTTAGTGGCGCTGTCTGGATTCTCACGAGTCTCTTCAAGTTGTGTGCGAAGGCCTGCATGTATGCCTGAAACTGGCATTTGACCGTTCCACGGTATCGAGCCCGTTTCTCAAAACCCGCAAACGTGCTCTCGTACGGCATGCGGACTCCCGAGCGCCACTTGTCCAAATCCGGATTCTTGGCGTTCATGCTGTTTTTGAGCACACACTCGGAGTGCAGGTTCCTACGTCTCATCTCTCGTGCGGAGTCCCCTACGCCGTAGGCCTTGTCGCCGAACACGGCGCCGTTTCGTGGCATTACGTGACGGGCTGCTCTAGTGTCCTCTACATTGGCCGGGGTGACCGCGACCTTCGTGATCAGCCCATGTGACATATCGATCCCAGCATGGATCTTGTAGCCATACCACTTTGTGTTCCCTTTCCGGCCGAAGCGCGCCTCGGGGTCCGCGGCGACCTGGGCCACGGTCGCATTGCCAAGCTTTTGTTCTCCCTCCGCGATCAGACGGTCCCGTTCCTTCCAAAGATTAACCTTGCTGATGAGTTGCGTTGCATCGACGAAGGTGAAAACCTCGCGTACTAGTCCTGCATCCCTCAAAGATTCGCGAACTCGGTTGAACATTTCGGCCAGTCTGTGCGTGCCTACGCGGTCCCGAAAGACGCTGAACGTGCTGAAATCTGGCGTCGAATCCGACAGCGCGAATCCGCAGAACAGCTTGCCCGCCAGGTTCTCCTCGAGAAAGCGTGCAGCCTCCCGGTCGCTAAGGTCCTCCATCCATTGGAGAAGCACAGCCTTAAACATCGTCTCCACAGGGTAGCCGGCTCTTCCAATGGCCGAGTACAGAGACTTCAAAGGAGCGCAAAGCTCCTCAAAGGGCATGATCGACAAGAGGGTGCGATAGGGGTGATCCGCGCGGACCAAATCGTCAATCGTGTGACCTAGAACAGGTTGGAGCGTACGCTTGCCAGCACTCATACAATAAAAGACGGCGACGGGTCAAACGATGCCACTTCAACAGCATTATTCAACACTCCCC
>Ga0265338_10000352_pt1 | contig 83563 bp, 79 predicted proteins | sample 42126metaG_FD_193579 | JGI IMG/M metagenome (GOLD analysis project Ga0265338, IMG submission 193579) | Rhizosphere microbial communities from Carex aquatilis grown in University of Washington, Seatle, WA, United States - 4-21-26 metaG | ecosystem: Host-associated > Plants > Roots > Rhizosphere...
GAGGAGTCGGCCCTGTGTGACACCATCTCGCGTTTGGAAGAGAGTGGCTCGCCCGTCATCACCGATGGGGAGCAGACGAAGCCCAGCTTTGCCACGTATCCTCTTTCTGGACTCAGTAACCTCGCAGCTGATGGAGTGGTCATTCCCTTTGCCGATGGACACACGAGGCAACTCCCCAGACTGACAACGGGCCCGTTCCGTTACGGCGTCCACGCTGTAACTTACCTCAAAGCTGCTCAGCGGCACGCTCACCGTCCGGTGAAACAGGCTGTGATTTCGGCGTCAGCGCTGAGTCTGCTCTATCCGCAAACTGGCATTGATGGGTATTCGCGGGAGACTTTCCTCGATGATCTTGTTGGCGAAGCGGAACGTGATATTCGCGAGTGTTTGGAACAGGGCGCTGCGTGCGTGCAAATCGACTTCACTGAAGGACGATTGGCATTAAAACTCGATCCCTCGGGCGGAGTACTCAATGCTTTTATCGATTTGAACAATCGCGTGCTCGAGCGCTTCACCGCCGCGGAACGACAGCGTATTGGAGTGCACACTTGTCCGGGTGGTGACCATGACTCCACACACAGTGCCGACGTGGACTACCTGGGTCTGCTACCCTCCCTGTTCCGCCTGAAGGCGGGGCGCTTCTATATTCAGTTGGCGAGCGAACCCGACCGCCGGCGCGTGCTCACTTCTATTCGAAGCCTGCTCAAGCCGGGTCAACTTCTGTTCGTTGGGGTCACGGACCCGATCAATCCCAGAGTGGAGAGTCCCGAGGAAGTGCGTAATCGAGTGCTCGAAGCCGCTGAGTTAATCCCAACTGCGTCACTGGGAACAACCGACGATTGCGGCTTCTCACCTTTCGCTGACGATAGGTCCACCTCGCGGGACACAGCCTTCGCGAAGATCGAGAGTCGGGTTGAGGGAACGGCGATGGCAGCAGAGGTTCTTGGGGTTTAGATATCAGAAAGAAACACAGGAGTTTTCAGAGAGGAGCTTATGAATCGGCGTAACTTTCTCCAATCGACTGGCGCAATCTGCGCGGGTTGGGCAGTCACAAGATCAATGCCAGTCTTTGCCGACGCATTACAGTCGGGCGGTGGGTGGCGGACCTTCGAGGTCACCACAAGAGTAGAAGTACTGAAGCCAAGTGGAGTGACTCACATCTGGCTACCGTCGGCGCTGATTCGTGATACGCCATTTCAGCGGACGCACTCCAACAAGTTCAGTGCTGAGGGCGGATCCGCTAAGTTGACCAAGTACAAGCCGAACGCACTTGGCATCGTATCGGCGACTTACCCGGCTAAGGCGAAGCCCGTGCTAACGCTGGTTAGCAGCGTTTCGCTGAAGAACTACTCCGTTGATCTCTCGGCGTCCGGCAGAGCGCCGCATGTCTCCAAAGAAGAACTCGATTATTTCCTTCAGCCCAGCAAGTATGTCCCTACGGACGGCATTGTGAAAGAGACCGCTCTCAAGGCCACCGCCGGAGCGACTACTGAAATCGAGAAAGCCCGCGCGATTTACGACTGGGTGGTGGACAACACCTTCCGCGATCCGAAGGTCCGCGGCTGCGGGCGCGGGGACATTCGGTTCATGCTGGAGTCGGGCGATATGGGCGGAAAATGTGCCGACTTGAATGCCCTCTACGTCGGCCTGGCACGCTCCGTTGGCCTGCCGGCGCGGCATGTGTATGGTTTGCGGATTGCCAAGTCGGACTTGGGCTACAAAAGCCTTGGACTAGCGACGGATAAAGCCACCAAGGGCCAGCACTGCCGCACCGAGGTATACCTTCGCGAACACGGCTGGATTCCTGTGGACCCGGCAGACGTACGCAAGGTAGTTCTTGAAGAGCCGCCCGGGAATCGTCCTTTGAGCGACGAGATGGTGTCAAAGGCACGCAGGCGCCTGTTCGGCTCATGGGAGATGAATTGGATGGCGTACAACTACGCTCACGACGTAGCACTGCCAGGTTCCGCCAAGCAGCCGTTGGTTTATTTCATGTATCCGCAGGCAGAAACAGCAGAAGAACGAGTCGATCCATTCGATCCGGACAACTTCAAGTACGAAATCACGGTGAAGGAGATGAGCTAGCTATCTCAGCGCTGGCGACAGGCGTTTTAACAAGCGGAACCAGGCCCACCGGACCCGAACCAGCAACGGATAGCTGGAAAGACTTGCGGATTAGATTCAGTATCGCCACGCTGCAGCAAGTGGACCGCCTGTTCTATCTCGGCCCTTATGAATCTCCAATGTAGGACCTCTGTCGACGGTCCTTGGTAGTACTAGCGTGGCCGACGTTCGACAGTTGCTTTCCCGAACTACGAAAGGATGAGCACGGCCAACCAAAGTTGCGGTTCGATCATCATTCGTAGGGTAACCCTATGTCATTTGACTCGCATCCCCGGAGCGGCAGGCGTGTAGCGATCTGGATTCACACGGCGCTTGCCTTTACTGCTCTGTTCGCTCTCCTGGGAGCGAGAAATACTTTCCCGCACTGTCGTCCTACATCGTCCCTTCACGCGACGGTCAGCGCCGTCTCGCATCAGGGTCAAAGATTTCGGTTTGATTGCGATGGGCTCAAGTGGAGCGCTTCGGCCAGATGCTTTCTGCTTGATCCTCGCGTTACATCATTCACGGCACTGACGCCTGCTCTGCAGATGTTTTCCTCGCTGCAAACCAAGGGCTTCCACTACAACCGCCCACCTCCTGCCGGATAGTCCGGTTCCGTTCGATCGCCGATAGCAAGCTGCCGCCACATCCGCTCGGGTACGAGCGTGTGCGCCACGGCTGCGGAAATCCGTTCCTAACATTCCATTGCTGTCATCGGCTGGGAAGCCGCCGGGGAGAATAAAAATGAGCACAGTCAAAGTTCTTTGCGTTGAGAATCATCTCGAATATCTGGATGCCCTGAAGTATATGCTCGAAACGGCCGGCTACCAGGTTCTGTCGGCGACCACGGGAAGCCAGGGCCTTTCGATGCTCACCTCGCAGCCTGTCCAGGGTGTTCTTCTGGAATACGACCTGCCAGATTCTACGGGCGCTTCCGTGCGCGCTGAAATGAAGCGGATCAAGCCCGACGTTCCCGTTCTACTGTTTGCCGGGATCGGAAGCCAGACGCCCTTTCTGCTTCGCTTTTTCGACTCTTACCTTCGGCATGCGGGGAACCCCGAGCGAGCCTTCCGGGACTTCGATGGCTAAGAAATACAAACCGCGAAGACAAGGATTGGAACTGAGCCGAAGAAACTAGAGCCGTCAAACCAGACATAGAAATCAGCACCCGCAATTTTTGCCGGTGAAACACATGAGGATGAACACAATGGACCAGAGAGAAGTTGAACGACTCCGACAGGAACTTGAATACCGCCGCCACGAAGCCGCGCAGTCCCTGAGCCGACTGGGACGCGAGACGCGCTCGCTCGACGATGACTCTCCGCAAGACAGCGCGGATCAATCGGTCTCGAGTTTGTCGAGGGAGTCTTTGTTCGAGCAGAGCAGCCAGAGAAGGACCACCTTGCGACTCATTGACGTGGCACTCCACCGAATCGCGGATGGTTCGTTCGGAGTATGCGTCGGCTGTGGCGATGACATCAAGACTCGAAGGTTGCGGGCGGTGCCATGGACACAATTCTGCCTTCGTTGTCAGGAGGTCCTCGAACAAGAAGCCGCTGCCGGTTCATCGCTACCGACATCCATGCCAGTCAGCATGAGCTTGAGGCGAGCGGGTTAGGTTTCCGGCAGGTCCACGGGCGGCGGAGTTGCTCTTATCCGAGGCCTGTGGACCTTAAGGTTTCCCGGGCAGGACTCTGACAAACCTCGGCTTCTGTCCGGGAAGCTGATCGCTGGACGGCGACCCTCCGCGTCACGCCCAAGGAGAAACTTCTCTGTTACACTGGCGCGCATGAACGCAACCACGCGAAGAACATTTCTTGAACAGTGCGCCGCTGCAACGGCGGGAGCATGGCTCATGCCTGGACTGGCGCAGGCAGCTGCGAGTTCAACACCCTCCATCAAGTTTCCTTCGGCTCCGCGGGATCGCGTGGCGGTAGCTGCGTATCCCTTTCGCGAATTCATAGTGGGATGGAAAGGATGGGACGGCAAGACGCCCAGCACCGTTCCCCTGGCACAGCAAATGGAGCTCAAGGACTTTGCGGCGCATGTTGCGGAGAAGTTCAATGTTCACAAGATCGAGGCGTGGAGTCCCATATTCCCCTCGACCGATCCGAAGTATTTAGAGCAGTTCCGCACGGCGGTGGAGAAGGCGCACTCTGCAATCGTAGACATTGCTGTAGACGGTGGACACAGCCAGTATTCGCCGGATGCGGCGGAGCGCGAACGTGCGGTCACTGCGAGCAACGAGTGGATCGATGTCGCAGTCGCCCTGGGCTCGCCCAGCATCCGTACCCACATTGATGGCGCCAAAGATGCAAAGCCCGACGTGGCACTCGCAGCCGACACGCTCAAGCGCGTCGCGGAGTATGGAGGAAAGAAGAATGTTGTGGTGCATCTGGAAAACGATAATCCCGTGAGCGAGGATCCGTTTTTCATCGTGCAGGTTATCGAAAAGGTGAACAGCTCATGGCTGCGCGCTCTGCCCGATTTTGGCAATACCGTGGCTGCGCATGACGCGGACTATGCCTATCGGGCCATAGACGCGATGTTTGCGCATGCCTACGGCATTTGCCACGTGAAGGATGGTGAACCCGACGAGCAGGGGAAGCCGACGCATGTCGACCTGCCGAGAACCTTCGGCATTCTCAAGAAACACGACTACAAGGGGTATTGCTCGATCGAATATGACGCTCCGGGTGATCCCTACAAGCCGACCGCGGAACTGGTCGAGCAGACGGTGAAGTTTCTTTCTTAAAGGAAACTTCTCGCGCCTGACTACTTCACCGCCACGCCCCAGGGAGAGTTATCCGTATCGAACGTCGGCTGGGGTGTTAGCGCGCCTGTCGCAGGTGTGACCGAAAATCGCGAAAAGCTGGCTGCCCCGTAGTTCGCCACAAAAAGCCAGCTGTCGTCTCGGCGAATTGCCAGTGACTTGGGCAGAGCCCCCGTGGCTACAGTCGCAGGAGTTCCTATGGCCAGACCACCTGAAATCTGACTGATGTGAAAATCCGAGACCATACTCGAAAGCGTGTCCAAGACGTAAAGATCGTTGCCGAAGGGATCCACCACCAGCGGCCCAGGGCCGTTTGCGCCGCCGGAGACGCTGAATGGAGAGCCGGTAACATTTCTGAGCGAGCCATCTCCCCCGGATGTAACCGAGCAATCTGGCGGCTGCGTCGAGCCTCCGTTGCAGATCTTGTAGGCGCTGATGTTATTGGACAGGAAATTGGACACGTAGACGAAACGGTCGCATGGATCGACCGCTATACCCGATGGCACGTTAGCGGCAGGAATAGACTGCACCGTGGTGAAGCCGGGGAGGTTTCCTAAAGCTCCCGTTGATGTGTCGACTCCAAATTCCCACACCGCATTGTTGTTGCTTTGGTCGACCACATAGAGAAACTCGGAAGTAGGCGGGTTCGTGCCGGGAGCCGAGCAAACGGCAGTCTGTACACCATTCAAGCCGATACCAGGGAACACGGTGGGGGTCGGGGCCAAGGCCACGAAATTAGGGGTCACCAAACACGAACCCGGCAAACTAAAAGGAGAGCTCTTGCTCGGGTCTGGGTCGACAACTTCCGTAAGACTGCCCCCACTGCCGATGGCAAAAACCGAGATTGATCCTGGAACCGCGTTGTCTGAACTATCGGTCGTGGAGCCGTTGGCGACAAACAAGAACTTTCCCGCCGAATCCATCCCCAGCGCAACCGGAACAACGGGAACCGTTTCGTCGATCAACTGGCCAGCCTGGCAAACCTGAAGTTTGGCTTGTTGCGAAGACGTAAGTGACCCGGCGGACATCGTTCCGTTAGAGTTCACCTGGAACGCCATGATCCCACCGACGCTGCCCGAACCACAGTTGGAGGTATCGGCGTTGATGATCGTGTAGGCGAACGATCCAGTTGGGTCCACGACGATCTGGGATGGCACGCCGTTCAGAACGCAAGTCTGGTTTGACGTTGACGAGGTCGAGTTGTAGATGCCGCTGGTGCTGCCGGTGCTCAGATTGAAACTGAACGTCTGAACCAGGCCCGAACCCTGGCTGGTGACCAGAACCAGACCGTCCGACGAAGCGGAGTACTTACTGCCGCATGCCACCAGCAACCCGATCGAAACCACCACCACCACCCCTAGCAGCCACGCGAATCGTTTCGACATTCTCAGCTTGATCTCCATGCTTATGTGAGGTTTACGCGTGCACACAACCCCCGGCGCCCCGCCGACCGGGTCCTTGCACTCAGAAAAACGCGGGAAATCTCAACCCATTTGTGTATCAGGAATGCGCGGGAAGAGCAAACTCCCACAAAGACTTATTGGAACCACGGGATCGTCCCGGAGTTGCCCAAGTCGCCTCGTTTCAGGACTGTTCTCAGTATACAGAGAGCGGGGCGTCGGGCGTCGGCCCTCAGGCGTCGGCCCGGCCCCCCGGGGAGGCAGTTGGAAGTGCAGGAAACACAGTCCTCTGAGGGTCAGAAGTCTCAGGCCTGACGCCCGAAGCCGGACGCCGGCCCTTACGCTTCCTGGGCCGAGGGCACGGCTTCCGGCTGTTTATCGACAGCGTGGCCGGATGAGATTAGTGGCAGCCGAATTTCCACACGCAGCCCGCCCTCGGCGCGATTGAAGGCTGAGACTCGTCCGCCGTGGAAGCGAACCGCCCTTTCCGTGATGGCCAAGCCCAGTCCAACCCCTCCAGTGAGCCGTCCGCGGGCGTCGTCCAGACGATAAAACGGTTCAAAGAGCTTCCCGAGCGAGTCCGGAGGCACGCCGGTCCCCGAATCGCTGACTTTGAGCACAGCCTGCGACCCGCCAGCAGCGGCTTCGCTTGCCAGTAGGATTTCGACCGACGTCCCCTCCTGGGTGTAACGGATGGCGTTGCGCACCACATTTTCGATTGCGCTATGCAAGAGGGAGGCGTTGCCGCGCACTCCCCAATCTCCGTCGGGAATCATGGTGTGCACATGGCAATGCCGCGCCTGTGCTTCGAATTCGGCATCCTCGGCGACGTTTTCCACCAACTCGTTGAGCGGCACCGGAGTTTGAGGTACCTGCTGCTCCCCATCTTCGAGGCGTGCCAAGGTGAGAATCCTGCCAATCAACTCGTTCAGCCGGCTGGCTTCGAGTTCAATGCGGTCGAGCATGTCGGCGCTTTCGACGCCCGCGCGCTGCCGAGCCAATCCCAATGCCACATTCAAACGCGCCAGCGGAGATCTCAGCTCGTGCGAGATGTCATTCAACAGACGGGACTGAGCCTTCACCAGCGTTTCGATTCGTTCCGCCATGGCGTCGAAATCTCGCATCAAGCTGGCAACTTCGTCCCGCCGCTTGGTCACCGGAGCGCCGGTGCGGGCCGTCAGGTCCCCTGCAGCAAGTTGTCGCGTCACGGTGCGCAAGCGGACGATCGGCTTGGTCAAGACCCACGAGAGGAAATAGCAGACCAGTCCAGAGGTAATCACTCCGATGATCAGGCCCGTGATCGGCACACCGCGTGGACCGATGAATACCCGTGGTCCGGGCGGCAAGCCCATGACAACCGTGTAGCGGTGCTTTCCGTCGGAGGATGCGCGTGAGTCTCGTTGCACCGGAGGTGCGGGAAACAGGAATCCATCGTGCGGCGCGCGCGCTCCACCCGCCGCCACGCGCATAGCCCACTCCGGAGCTCCGCGATGCGATACCTCTATGCCGTGCTCATCAAAAAGATAGGCTCGCACGTTCTGCGTCTTTTCCAGGTTCTCCATGTACTGCCGGAGTTGATCCTCGCTACCCTCTTCGTAGGCCGTGACCGCATCATTCAGAACGGTGGTGCGCAAAGCTTCCCAAGTGGAGTTGCGCGGGCGGAAGGCCACGGTGACCAGGATGGCAAGCACCACAAATAGCGCCTGCGCCATCCAGAACGATAGGAAAATTCGCAGAAACAGGCTTTTCATACTCGGCTCGTCAATCTGTCAGGGTAGATTCTCTAGACCTTAGACTTTTCTCTCGGACGCGCAAAGATGTAGCCTACACCACGAACCGTCTTGATGTGTTCATCGCTGTCGGTGTCCCCCAGCTTCTTGCGCACTTTGCTGACATGCATGTCAATGCTGCGGTCAAAGGGAGAGAACTTGCGGCTGAGCACCGCATTCACCAGGCGCTCGCGCGGCACGACCCGGCCCGCTTCGCGCAGCAGAACCTCGAGCAAGTTGAACTCGACTGAAGTGAGGTCCACTGCCTTGCCGTCGAGGCGAACCGTGCGGGTTGCAGGATCGAGCTCAACTTCACCGACGCGGACAATGTCAGGAGCGGAAGGCAACGCGCTGCCGTCGGCATGCGTACGGCGCAAGACAGCCCGGATTCGCGCCACAAGTTCGCGGGGATTGAACGGCTTCGGCAGATAATCGTCGGCACCGATTTCGAGGCCCACAATCCGATCTACGTCTTCACCGCGCGCCGTCAGCAACAGCACCGGCAACCGTGAGGTGGCCCGTATCCTGCGCAACACTTCGAATCCGTTGATGCCCGGTAACATGACGTCGAGCACGGCGAGCAGGTACTCGCCGGCCGTGGCCTTTTTCAGACCACTCTCTCCGTCGTGCACACACTCGATCGTGAAGCCCTCAGCCTGAAGGTATTCACCGACCAGATGGCAAAGCTCCACGTCATCGTCAATGATCAGGATTCGTTCCATTTTCGCCGACACTATTGTGCACCTATAGGAAGACGAGCGTAGTAAAGAATTGTCAAATTTCAACGAGCTCCCGCACGCTTATTCCGGGGACTATGAAGGTCCCCTGTGTTTGACAAAACTTTACTCTGGTTGACCAACTCTTTACCGGCTCTCCCTCCCGACTCGTGTTTCTATGAGCACTAGCCAATGACTGATTCGTATCTCTTCGACGCTGGATGGCTATTTTTCGCGGTCTGGAGTGTGGTCATCGCCGTGGTCAGCGTGTGGGCATTTGGACGCGACCTGATTCCCTTTCAGCCTCATCTCGAAGCGCGGAAGGCGGACACCCCTCAGATCGACCCTTCCCGCGAATCTTGGCACCGCTAGACTCGACTCCGCCTTCCCCGCCCCTTCTCACTGTTAAGATACTGCACCCCGCCTGATAAAATTTCATCTACTGGATTTGCATGCTGCCTAAGAGTTTGCGACCACTGCTGCCGTATTTGAAGCGCTACCGCTGGGGTTACATTGCGGGCACGGTGTGCGTTTTCCTGACCAACGGCATCTGGATCCTGTTTCCGCTGGTGCTGGGCAAAGCTGCCGACGATCTGCATGAAGGGGTAACCAGACACAAGCTACTGCTGTACGCGGGAATGCTGCTTGCCATCGCCGTGAGCAAGGGGACGTTCCAGTTCCTGACCCGCTGGATTGTCATCGGGGTATCGCGTGACATTGAGTTCGACCTGCGTAACGATCTGTTCGCACGTCTGGAAGACCTCTCTTACTCTTACTACCAGCGGCACCGCACGGGTGACATCATGGCGCGAGCCACGAACGACCTGAACGCCGTCCGCATGCTGTTGGGCCCCGCGATCATGTATTCGGCCAACACCATCGTTTACACCGCGGGTGCACTGGCGTTCATGATCTCCATCAGCCCGTGGCTGACGCTGTACACGTTTCTGCCGCTGCCGGCGGTGAGCATCGTGATCCAGTACTTTGGCCGGCAAATTCATGATCGCTTCGAAAGAATTCAGGCCATGTTCTCCGACATCTCCGCGCGGGCGCAGGAGAACTTCTCGGGGGCTCGCCTGATTCGCGCCTACGTGCAGGAAGAGGCGGAGATTCGGGCGTTCGAAAAAGAAAACAAGGAATACATCCGTCGCAGCCTGCGACTGGTGCGACTCATGGGCATGCTATGGCCCACGTTGGAACTCATGCTGGGCTGCGCTGTCGTGCTCGTGTTGTGGCTGGGGGGACGTGAGGTACTTCACGGAGTTTCTCAGGTGACATTGATCTCGAGACCAGCGGTCTTGAGTCGGGAAGCTACGATTCCGGCGATCACGACGACGCTGTCGCTCTCGGGTTCCATGAGTGTTGGGGACTTTGTTTCGTTCAGCACCTACATGATGCAGCTGACCTGGCCGATCATTGCGCTCGGTTGGGTCATCAACATCTTCCAGCGCGGGACCGCGTCGCTGATCCGCATCAACGAAATTATGCAGGAGCAGCCCGAAATCAAAGATGCTCCGGCCGCGCAAGATAAGGAAGTCGAAGGCGAGATCGAATTCCGCGGGCTCAATTTCAGCTACGAAGGCAAACAGGTTCTGCACGACCTGAACCTGCACGTGCCCGCGGGCAGCAGCCTGGCGATAGTAGGTCCGACAGGATCGGGGAAGACGACGCTGGTAAGTCTGATCCCACGCATCTACGACGCTGCCGAGGGCTCCGTTCTGATCGATGGCCGGCCCATCCGCGAGTACACGATCGCATCTTTACGCAAGAATATTGGGTTTGTACCGCAGGAGACGTTCCTGTTCAGCGACCGCATCCGCGAGAACATCGCGCTGGGCGTGGACTCCGCCACCAACCAGGAGATTCACAACGCCGCGGACGCAGCCAACATCGCGGTGGACATTGAGGGGTTCCCCGAGGGTTACGAGACGATGGTAGGAGAGCGTGGCATCACGCTCTCCGGTGGACAGAAGCAGCGCACGGCCATTGCCCGTGCGCTGATTCGCAATCCGAAGATTCTGATTCTGGACGACGCTCTCTCCAGCGTGGACACCCACACCGAAGACAAGATCCTGAATCATCTGCGCGATGTGATGCAGGGCCGCACGACCATCTTCATTTCTCACCGCGTCTCGACCGTGCGCAACGCCGACCGCATTGCCGTGTTGCACGGGGGACGCATCGTCGAACTCGGCACCCACGACGAACTTCTGGCCTTGAACGGCTACTACAGCGACCTGTATAACAAGCAACTGCTGGAAGAAGAGCTGGCCGAAGTCTGATTCCGCGGCGTTGTTTGATGCGCGAACGGTTCGGGCTCTCAATTCCCGCAGCGACTCGTCGGAGAATCTCTTGATCACTACAGTTGAAGCGGTGCACCCAGCCAACCGCTGGCAGGGCGGAAAATACCATCCTCACGAGACGCAGCGCATGTTCGCGCTCGAGGGCGTAGAACTGGCATCCTTCGCGCGACGTGCGTCCGCGTTAGCGATCGACATGCTGGCGGTGATTCTGCTCTTCGCGTTGTTCGTGATTCCGCTCGCTCTTTATTTGAAGAAGCACGACGTCTCCGCGCACTTTGAGTTCAATCCGTTCGAGAACTGGTACAGCACGCTGTTGCCGGTCATGTATTGCGGGCTACTGGTGTGGCTCACGAACGGGCTCACACTAGGCAAGTGGCTGACCGGGATTCGCGTCGTGTCGTTGACTCACGAGCGCATGACCTTGTGGCATTCGGTGGAGCGGGCGCTGGGATACGGCGCTTCGCTGCTGGAAGCGGGGTCAGGCTTCTTCCAGTATGCGGTACATCCCAATAAGCAAACCGTGCATGACCGGATTGCCGAGACGATTGTGGTGCGGGTGCGAAAGCAGGTTTAGCGCGACTGAGTATGGCAGCGTGTTCCCCCTCATGAAGCGAGTCATCCTACAGGAAATCCTTGATTCGGACGATTGTCCTACCGCCGAAGTGAGCGCTTCGCTGCGCGACATGAGTCGGATCAATCGTTGGTGCGGGGGAGTAGCAACCACGCGAGCTCTGATCGAACGTGTCGCTTTTGCGACTGGAAGGCAACGTTTCTCGGTGCTGGAAGTTGCGGCCGGACTGGGTGAGATCCCAAGGGCTGTCAGCCAGCAACTGAGCCGCAAGGGAATCATGCTCGACGTGATTCATCTCGACCGCATGCACTCGCATCTAGACGCGGGAAGTCGCGCGGTGGTAGCGGACGCGCTCGCGCTTCCCTTCTCCGACGGTTCGTTCGACCTGATTAGTTGCAGCCTGTTCGCGCATCACCTGGAACCGGAAGATCTCGCGCGCTTTGCCGCAGAGGCGTTGCGCGTGAGCCGATCCGCCGTTTTGATCAATGATCTAGTCCGGCATCCACTGCATCTGGCATTGACCTACGCAGGCTTTCCTCTGATGCGCAGCTATGTTTCCCGCTTCGATGGGCCAGCATCGGTGCGCAGATCCTATGTTCCGGAAGAAATGCGGCGGATTCTTTCCGGGGTCGAGTCTGCCAGCAAGGTCGAGATTTCGCAGCACTATTTGTTTCGAATGGGGGTCATCCTGTGGAGGCGCGCGGTGTTGGCGAGAACTACCTGACCACCAGCACTTCTCTTACATTGTCGCGGGCCAGGAAGAATTTGATGGAGGCGAAATCGCGGAAGAGGGTTTCGATGTGGCGGTTGTTGAAGACGCGCTGCAGGCGGAAGCCTTCGGTAATTGCGGTGTGGACGGCGCCGGTTGGTCCGCGTCGCGCTTCGCGGCGGAGTTCGATGCGCTGCATCTCGAGCGTATCTTTTCCAATGATGTGAAAGCGGTAGCAGGGAGAATCCGGCCCCGCGTCCTTCGTATGGAAAAAAGCCAGCAGCATGCCTCCGGGCTTTAAGACGGACCACAGGCGTCCCATGACCGGACGGACGAGACTTTCGTCGAGATAGTCCGGCAGATTCCAGCAGAAGACGACGTCGAAATGCGCCGCGGGATAAACCAGGTTGTCGGCCAGGAATTGCCGGCTGTCGAGAACCGCGGTTCCTTGTTCGTCCTTGGTAATCAGACTGGGATCAGTAGAGGCGACCAGAAGATCTTCACTGTAAATCTTGTGGCTGTTCTCGGTGAAGAAGCGGATGTTGGCGGGCGAAGTGGAGCCGAGATCGAGAACGCACAGCGGAGTATCGCTCTCCCAAAGCCGGGAAAGCTCACCCAGGCCGCTGGAACGACGAGTCAGTTTTTGGGCGGCTTGTGGTGTTGCCGCCTCTGTCCCGCTCGATGAGCCGCGAAAGAGCTTCATGAAATTCGTTGTGACTGACGCCATCAGACCTGCGCGTCTCCTTGCCGGAGACGACGATTGCTCCCGGACATTAAACCAATCCCTACGGTTAACACTCTATCTCGTTGAGCGGATGAGCAGGAGTTACTTTCCTGCTGCCTTGTCCGCCTTGCCCTGAATATCCACCTTGCCCTTCAGGTAGGCGCCTTCCTCGATGGAAATCCGCTGCGTCGCGATGTCACCGGTGACAACGGCCGACTTACGCAGCTCGACACGGTCGCTGGCCTGCACGTTGCCTTCGAGTTTGCCCTGCACCACGACCGCCTTAGCGTCGACGGTCGCCTTGACCTGGCCATTAGGACCAACGGTCAAGCTGTTGCCCTTGAGGGCGATGCTGCCCTCGACCTGACCATCCACATAGAGGTCTTCGCTGCCCGACAATTCGCCCTTGATCACTACCGACTTGCCAATCTGCGCCAAATCGCCCGACAACGGAGCACTCATGGGTATTCTCCTTTAGGAAGCGGGGATACTGCACGACCGTGATAAACGGACAAGACAACTGGGAAGGCAGGTATCGGACCGTCCGCGTCGCTTGTCACGACTATACCCAACTATCAGAGCGGGCGGCAAGCGATGTGCAGGCTCGGAAGGGCAGACCGCCAGAACTTCTCGGCCCCGTTCGACGTCGGCCTCCCTCCGGAAACCCGTGCTGCAACCTCCAGGCTCGGTTGTTACACTAAACCCTGTGCGCCGCGCAACGGAACGATCGACGCAACGATGGTTAAGAACGTCTCTGGTCGCGGTCTGTGCATTGATCTTGAGTGTGTCGTCCCCCGCTCAGGACGCCAGGATGCCCGAAACGCCGCCCGGTGAATTGGTACGAGCGGCGGTGTCCAATGAAGTCGCTGCCGCCAACGATGCAACCGTGAAGCACATGTTTTGCTCTCGCAAAAAAACGCCGCGCGGATCACAAACCAAGCTGTATGTCGAAACCAACGACGCGATGGCTGCGATGCTTATTGCGGTCAACGATCAGCCGTTGACTCCGCAGCAACTGCAAGGAGAAGCGGATCATCTGGCGTGGCTGACGGGCAATCCGTCTCAACTCCGCAAGAAACAAGCGCGGGAGAAGGAGGATGCCGAGCGGACGTTGCGCATTGTGAAGGCGTTGCCCGATGCGTTCCGCTACGAGTATGCCGGAACCGAGAACAGCGAGACCGGCCTGGGAAAAATGGGGTCGCAGTTGGCTCGTCTGAAATTCGTACCCGATCCCTCGTACTCGCCGCCCTCACGGGTAGAGCAGGTGCTCGACGGCATGCAGGGGTATCTGCTGATCGATACTACGAGCCGACGGCTCGCGAGGATCGACGGCACGCTTTTCCGCGACGTCTCGTTTGGTTGGGGAATTATCGGCCACCTCGACAAGGGAGGACACTTCCGCGTGCAGCAGGCCGATGTGGGTGATGGGACCTGGCAGATTACCGCGATGAGCTTGAACATCACGGGAAGGATTCTGCTGTTCAAGGGCATCAGCATGGTCTCGGATGAGGTTTTCAGCGACTTCCGGCGTATGCCGGACGACCTGACATTCGCCAAGGGCGTGGAGATGTTGAAGGCGGAACAGGAGAGACTGGCACGCGCCGGGCGCGCGCCCGAAGGCACCGAAACGAAAACTCCACAATAGTTGTTATTTGGCCAGTATGGTTTCTTTACGCACGGTCAGTTTCTCAATCAAATCCGGTTTGACGCGGTAGCCGGTGCCCGGCTGGTCGCTGATTGCGATCATTCCATCGGGTGAGACTTCGACCTCCGGCTCAATGATGTCCTCTTTCCAATAACGCTTCGAGGCGGAAACATCACCGGGCAGGCTGAAGTTCGCCAGCGTGGAAAGAGCGATATTTTGCGCGCGGCCGATGCCGGTCTCGAGCATGCCGCCGCACCAGACCGGTATGTTGTGGGCATGGCAGAGGTCGTGGACTTTCAGGGCCTCGGAGAATCCGCCGACACGTCCTACCTTGACGTTGATAATGCGGCAGGCGCCAGTTTCGACGGCGAAGGCGGCGCTGCGGACGCTGATGATCGACTCGTCGAGGCAGATCGCGGTGCGCAGTTCCTTTTGCAAGCGGGCGTGATAATAGATGTCATCGTTCCACAGCGGCTGCTCAATCATGAGCAAGTTGAACTGATCGAACCTGCGCAAGTGCTCGACCTGATCCAGCGTGTAGGCTGAGTTTGCGTCGCAACTCAGCGTGATGTCGGCCCAGCGCGAGCGGATGCGTTCGAGCACATTCACGTCCCACCCCGGCTTGACCTTGATTTTGATGCGTCGGTACCCGGCTGCAAGCTCAGTCTGAATCTTCTCCAGCAATTGCTCGACGGAATCCTGGATGCCGATCGAGACGCCACAGGGAATCTCACGGCGCGTGCCTCCAAGCAGCTTCCATAGCGGTTGTTGCCTCTGAGTGGCCTCGGCGTCCCACACTGCGTTCTCAAGAGCGGCCTTGGCCATGCGGTGCGAGCGTACTTTTGCGAAGAGTGCCGGGCACTCGCGGGCCGATTCGATACGCTGGCCGAGGAGCGCTGGCGCAAGATACTGCGTCAAGGTGGGCCAGGCGCTCTCAATCCACTCGCTGCTGTAAAAGGGATCTTCACCGACCACACTTTCGCCCCATCCGTCGACCCCATCGCAACGGACGGTGACCAGCAGGATACGGCGGCTGTAGAGGCGGCCAAAGCTCGTCTCAAAAAAATGGACGAGAGGCATTTGAATTTCACGGAGCGTGATGGCTTCGATTCTCATGTTTCAAAGTTTCAAGGCTTCGAGGTTTTCAGAGTTTCGAGGATATTGCTGCCGGTTATCAAGAGAAACTTGGAGTCTCAGCATTGAAACCTTGAAACTCTGAAACTTTCAACCTGGTTCTCACGGTTCTGACGCGTACGACCAATTCTCGTCCCAATGTCCGAGCAGGAACTTGCCGTTGCCCTCGAGATCGCGCTCATACCCGAGGACGGCGAGCCCTTGGGAAAACTCACGCAGAAACTGCTCTCGGTTGTGCTCCTGCACATGCTGGGCCTGGGCGCGAGTTGCGGGCGCGGCCTTCCAGTCGTAGATCTGCGCGGGAACTGCGATCGTCGACTCGCCGCTAAATGGCGGATTCTTCCCCGTCGCCAGCAGCGTCTCGACCCGCTTCGATTTCAGCCACCATTCTGCAATGAGGCGGTCGCTGGGGAGCCCTCCCTGGAGCGGCGACGAGGTAATGCCGTATTGATTGATGTTATAGCGACGCGCAATCGCGCCGAGCTTCTCGAGATTGAGATACGCATTCTTGATTTCGAGCGGATCGAAGGTCCACTCGATCAGCTCGATCCCCCGAGCGAGCGCGTCTTCGCGCTGCAGTAGCTTCAGGCGGCGTCCGAGGCCTTCGTTGCGATGTTCTTTTCTAACGGCCAGCATGTGCGAGTGCAGGTAAACGTGACCGCTACGCGTACCCGGAACTGAAAGAGCAAAGCCAACCATGTCTTTCCCGTCGAAGGCACCCATCACCTGGCCACCGACCTTGTCGGCGACAACGAACATGCGCAAGGGCACGAGTTCGGCGTCGGTGAAATTCCAGACTTCTTTTTGCAGGACCACGCAGGCTCGGAGTTCCTCAAGGCCATGACAGCGACGGAGCACGATGGAATCGGCAGTCACGCTGGCTTCTCCTGGGCGCGCTTCGCATCCCAGTGCTCTTGCGCCTTCGCCTGCTTCCAGAGAGACTCCAGTTCTTCCATGGGAGCCTGATCGGCGGAACGGCCGGACTCATGCAGGCGGGCTTCCATCCACTGGAAGCGGCGCTTGAACTTCCGGTTGGTCTTGCGCAAAGCCGATTCGGGATCTAAAGACAAGTAACGGGCAATGTTGACGAGAACAAAGAAGAGGTCGCCGACTTCATCTTCAAGGCGTGATTGAAGCTCATCAGGAATCGCCGTTCGCCCGGATCCAGCCACACCACGACCCTGCGGACGCGGACCAGGCGCCGGAAACTGCTCGAGCTGCTCGCGAAGTTCCGCGGTTTCTTCGTGAAGCTTGTCGAACAAGCCTTCAACGTTGGGCCAGTCGAAGCCCGCCTGCGCTGCGCGCGAACTCAGCTTGTAGGCCTCGAGCAACGAGGGCATGGCGGAAGAAACTCCTGCCAGGATGGAGTGGGGTTCATTTTTCGCAACGCCACCGTCGGCTGCCTTTTGGTCGGCACTCTTCTTTCTCTCCTCGACTTTGAGCGCCTCCCAGTTGCGTTTGACCTCGGCCGAAGTGTCCGCCTTTACATCGCCGAATACGTGGGGATGGTGATGGATGAGCTTATTGGAGAGGCGGTCGAGCACATCATCGATGGAAAACGAGGACTGCTCCTTCGCCATTTCCGCGTAGAAAAGCACCTGCAGCAACAGGTCACCCAGTTCGCCCGCGAGTTCGGGCCAGTCGCGGTTGTCGATAGCCTCCAGAACTTCGTACGTTTCTTCGAGGGTGTAGGGCTTGATGGAATCGAAGGTCTGTTCGCGGTCCCAGGGACAGCCGCCCGGGGCACGGAGCCGTTCCATGATGGCGACCGCGCGCTCGAAGCGTTCTCCTGTGCTGGACATTCGGCAACCAATGTAAATGACGGTGGACGGAACATTCAATTGGCGGGCATCCGGATGCCCTCGGGGCATATCATTAAGAAATACAGGAGCGGTTGTGGACTGGTTACCTTGGGAACCATCTCCGCTGGGCCGTTGTTGGAATCCGGACAATGGCCGAATGGGCCTACAGTCACCTTCATCTGAACGCGTGGCAGGGCGCACAATGATGGACAGACGGACGTGTCGAAAGCCGGGAACCGGCCCAGCCGGGCACTATTGGGCGCTTATGCAGAATTTCTTATCTAGTGTAAATACATGAGCTTAGCGGTTAAACCTCGATCACCATTGGAAGGCCAGCACTTTCATGTGGTGGTCATCGGCGGCGGCATTAACGGAGCGGCGGTGGCGCGCGAGTGCGCGCGCGCCGGCAAGCGTACGCTGCTGGTTGAGCAAAACGATTTCGCTTCCGGAGTCACCAGCCGGTCGACCCGGATCATTCACGGCGGCTTGCGCTACCTGGAGCACGGCGAGCTCGATCTTGTGCGCGAGTCGGTGCGCGAGCGAGAGCGGTTGTTGCGCGAACGATCGCACCTGGTGCATCCTGTCCAATTTCTTTTCCTGCTGAACGAGAAGAGCCACCGCAGCGCGATGAAAGTGCGCGCCGGGCTGTGGCTCTACCAGCGCTTCTCCGGGAAGAAATCCGCCGACCTGAGCGAGATGGAATTGAAACGCGTAGAACGCGCTCTCGACGCGGGCCATCAGTGGTCGATTTTCAACTACGAAGATGCGCAATGCGAGTTTCCTGAGCGCCTTGTCTCCGAGTGGATAACGGAAGCCGCCGAGGCCGGAGCGGTGGTCCGCAACCATTGCGAAGTGCTGGCGGTGGACGTAGCTCATGGCCGAGCGCGAGGCGTGTTGTTGCGAGACCGTATCTCGGGGAAAGACGAGCGCGTGGACGCCGGATGGATCGTGAACTGCACGGGACCTTGGGCAGACCGAGTCTGCCAGCGGTCGTCGGTGCGCACCAGCAAGCCCATGCTGGGCGGCGTGCGCGGATCACACATTGTTCTCCCACGCTTTTCGGGTGCTCCGAGCAACGGACTTTACACCGAAGCCGCAGATGGACGTCCGATTTTCGTTCTGCCCTGGAACGAGCAGATGATGGTCGGTACGACCGAGATTCCCGACACCGGTGACCCGGGACGGACCGCGCCGTCGAGCGAAGAAGTCGAATATCTGCTTCGCACCGTGACCCAGTTATTTCCCAAGGCGAAGTTGTCGGCTCATGACATTAAATTCGCATTCGCGGGAATACGTCCGCTGCCGAACTCGCCAAACAACAAGCCGTCCGCCGTAACGCGGCGCCACTTCCTGCACGATCACACCGAGGATGGAGCAGCGCGCCTCGTCTCGGTGATCGGTGGGAAGTTAACCACGGCAGCATCGCTGGGTCGTGAATGTGCACGCAAGGTTGGCATAACAGTCGCGGAGCCGAAAATGGTCGCGATGGGTCCCGGAAGTTCGCTCGACCCCATGCTCGATCAGGAAGTCATCGAGATTGCGCGAGCTGGGTCGGTAAGTGAAGAAACAGCTCGCGGCATAATGGAGTGGCACGGCGAGCGCGCCATGGACATTGCGCGCATGGCGCTGGTGAGCGCCGAACTGCGGGCGCCTGTTTGTCCGCATACGTCGCACATTGTGGCGGAAGTGGTCGAGGCCTACCGCCGAGAGTTTGCTGTCAGCCTCGGCGACGTGCTGCTGCGCCGGGTCCCGGTGGCTCTGGGGGCGTGCTGGTCAGAATCCTGCAGCCGTGAAGCGGCATTGCGCATTGGCGCGGTGCTGGGCTGGGACGAGCAGGCGCTGGGAGCAAATCTCGAATCCTTTGAAATGGAGCGCACAGCATTCCTGCATCGTCCGTCACGCGGTACAGTGGCGTTCGACGCCGCCGCCGACTAGGCAAGAGGGATGCACCGCCGCAGGTGCGGCCACTCTCCCACGCTCAGTGCAGACCCGCCCGAGAGCCGTTTGGCCCAATCGTCAAGAGCCGCTGATCGTTCGACGAACAGCTCCAATTCGCGGCATTGTTGACATCCCCTATGCTGTTGTAAGTAGCCATCTCCGGGAACGGGCAGAGTGGCATGGACCGCGGGTTGCCGTCTAGATCGCTCTGCGCTCCCCCGGTCGCCAGGATCGCATCCGGAGCGCTCCCCTTCTCTACCCAATCTTCGAGGGCGGACAGCGTGTCGAAGACACTCGGCCCCGGACCGCCAGTGCAATGGAACATGCCAGGCACCATGAAAAGCCGCGCATTGTCTTGCAACGTTTGGTAGCCTCCCGTCAAACCGGCCAGCGCCTTGTAGTACTTGACAGTTTGGTAAGGGGAGATGATGCCATCGCTAAAACCGTGATACAGGATCAACTTCCGCCCTTGGGAGAGAAATGGCAAGGCTTGCTTCGGATCGTCGGCTCTGCCAGGTAAGATCTTCTGGTTGAGAGTTTGGATGGTCGAATCCGGGAAAATGTTCTGGACTTTCCCGCCCGCCACGCTGAAAGTCATGCCCGGCCCGGAATTGCTGTTGAAGTTGGCGTCCTGGAACACCAGATACCGCAACACATTGTCGGCAAATAGCCAAGACGACGGGGCATCTGTATCAGCGCCCCAGGGATGAGGACCGTTGAGATTATTGGGAGGCGCGCCGCTAGCCGGGATCGCCCACAAGGCAACGTTCTTTCCCGGAAGGTCATTCACATCGGCCAGCGCATATCCCGGATAGACAAGATGTCCGGCTGGATCGGTAATCGCGGTAAACCAGGATGCGACCGAATCTGCCCTGATTCTGCGTAAAACAGTTCGTGGTCTTGGTGGCAGAGCAGATGGGCAATCTGGTTTGGGGATTGTAGTTGCATAGCGCTGGATCCTGAATTAGCCCGTCCGTCACCCCGTCAGCAGCGTCGCATTGCTTGAGAAGGGCGGTGTCGAGAACTTGTAGCAGGGATGCAGGGATCACGGCGGCATCGCTCGCGCGAAGTTGCGACTTCGCAACGGCGTATGAGGCCATCACTTCGCCGGCTGGGTCAAAGAATGGATCCCCCACGATGGCGCCGTCGAAGTCTGTGGGAAATCGGGAGACTTCAACCATGCCCTCACGCCCGCCATCCGAGCATCCTACATAGTAGGACCGGTTGACGGTCTGCGCGTAGAAACCCTCCGCCAGTGCACGGCCCGCCTGTGTGACCTTGTGAACGGCACGATAGTAGTAATCGGTGACTCCGTCGGTATTGGGTGTTCCGTTGGAATTGAGGGCCCAACTTCCGTCAAAAGTTCCGCCCAGCGCGGGATCGCCGACGTGCCCGTCATCTGTGGTCGCCGAAGCATAGCCGTGCCGTACGGCTTCGAGTTCCGGAGGGTTCACGACTCCGCACAGCCCCATGCAGCCTTTAAAAAGAAACTTGCCATTCCACTTGGTAGGCAGAGCCGCTTGAAAGTTTGCGGTCTTTTTCGTCGCCATGTTGGTCACGACAGTCCCCTGGGCGAAGCAGAATTCGGGGGTACCCAGTTTGGAGTTCGGGGGAACCAAGACAACGCCGCCACCGGCGACTATGGCTGCCTGCGTGATGCCTGCAAGCGGAGTACCGTCAGGGATGGGAGTGATCGTCATGCCGGTGGGTGCCGCCGCCTGTACTGCAGCGGCGGTGCAGGGAGTGGTAGGGCCCGTCGACGCCGAAGCCAGGCATCCCACACTGGCGACAACGATGAGAATCCAGGCGCTCTTCCGCAATGTCCTCTGCATCATGGATGCCTTCTCAAATTGCCCTGCTGTTGGGGCGGCAGGTTCGGGGAGAGGTCATGGCCTGCTTGACGTCGCGGTCGTAAGCCGCCCGCGGGTTATAGTCCGAGACACCGCCTTTCGTAGGTCTTGGGGAGCGAGGCATTCCGGAACTCCCATTGGCTTGAGACGCAACGCAGGCCCCATATTGAGGTTACTAAAGATTGGTCACGGCCTTGCGTCATCTGTAAATGGCTTGGGAACGACACTACACTGGCGCGGAGTACGGTCGCGAATTTGCCTGTCGCAACAAGGTTCACACGATGTTGATTCCCATCAAACACGAGAACATGACGGCCCGGCGCTGGCCCGTGGTCACGCTGGCTTTGATCGCGATCAACGTCGTGGTCTTCCTTTTCACCATGACGGCAATGGACGACGAGGCACCGCAATTGGGCGAGGTTAAGTCTCACATCCTGATCCTGGCGGCGCTGCATCCTGAGTTGAAGGTGCAGCCGGAATCAGAGCATCTGGTGGACGGGTTCAAGCGGAGCCACCCTGAAGAATGGAAGCAGGTACAGAATCCTTATCGCGAAATCATCGACGCCTACGATGCCAGGATCAAGATGACCGACGATCCGTCGAAGCTGCAGGAGGAGATGGATTCGCTGAATGTCGAGTTTGTGAAGCTGTCGGCGTCGTCGATCATCGAGCGCTATGCATTCGTGCCGGCGAACCCGACCGCGATCAGCTACCTCACTGCCAATTTCATGCACGGCGGCTGGCTGCACATTATCGGGAATATGTGGTTCTTGTGGCTGGCCGGATTTGTGCTGGAAGACGTTTGGGGCCGCTGGCTGTACTCCGCGTTTTATCTGATTGCCGGCGCGGCTGCGCTGCAGTTTCATGCCTGGACAAACCCGGGCAGCATCACGCCGACGCTGGGCGCCTCGGGCGCAGTGGCCGCTTTAATGGGAGCCTTCCTGGTACGCTTCCCGAAAATGAAGATCGAGATGGCGTGGCTCTTCATGTTCCGGATTCGCCGTTTCAAGGCTGAGGCGTATTGGTTGCTGCCCCTGTGGTTGCTGACCGAGGTCTTCTACGGCTCACTATTCGGCTCATCGAGCGGCGTCGCGCATTGGGCGCACGTAGGAGGCTTCTTGTTTGGAGCGCTCGCGGCGGTCGTGATCCAGCGTTCGGGCCTTGAGCACAAGGCGAACAAGGCGATCGAGGATCGGCTAAATTGGACCACCGATGCTGAACTCGAGCAGGCGAGCAGCATGATGGAACACGGCCAACTTAGCGAGGCCCTGGTGCTCTTGACCAACTATGTCACCGCCAAACCGAATTCCATCGATGCCTGGAACCTGCTGCGCCAGATCTATACGCGGCAGAACGACACCAGGGCCTACCTGGAAGCAACGGCCAAGACCTGCGATATGCACCTGAAGGCGCATGAAATCGAGGCTGCGTTCCAGGACTACGCCGAGTTTGTCGATTCGGGCGGAAGCAAGATTCCGGTCGCAACCTGGCTCGAACTCTGCAAAGGCGCAGAGGAAAAGCACGATTTCGATCGCGCCTTGAGTGAGTATCAGCAGCTCGCAGCGGCCCATCCGGCGGAGCGGCAGTCGCTGACCGCGCAACTCAGCGCGGCTCGGCTGTGCTTGAAGCGGTTGAACCGTCCGCAGGATGCGCTGGCCTTTTACCAGGCTGCGGCAGCGTCTCCGATTCCGCATCTCGACTGGGAGCAGCACATACAGTCCGGCATCAAAGAGGCAAAGACCGCCATGTCCCCGGGAAACGCCGCCGTCGCGGGATCGCGTTAGGCAGGCGCAACGTCTCAGGCAGCCAGCGTCTTGCAGAGCAACTTCGTATCGTCGGAGATGATGCCGTCGACTCCCCACTCTGCAAACCGATGCATGTCGACAGGATCGTTGACGGTCCAAACGAACAGCTTCCTTCCGGCACCCTTTACCTTGCGGACAAGATCCACATCGACCAAGGCGTGATGCGGGATCACGTGTGTGATGGGAAGCTCAGTCCAGAGGCGTAGTTGCGTTCTTGTCTCGCAGATCAGCCCCAGGGAAATCGTCGCATCCTGATCGTGGAGAGCTTTTAGCGCTCCAGGTATAAACGATGAGACGACACATCCCCGGCGTGGCTTGAAGCGAAGGAATAGATCAAACACAGTCCTCTCCAGGTCCCGGACCTTGAGCTCAATATCGAGAAATGCTTGGTCCTGATAGCGCATCAAAACATCCCGCAAGAGTGGCAAGGTCGTGAGTTGCCGTGCCGTTGACCGCTCAATCCTGAACTTTCCAGAGCCCGCATCATGACAAATGACGGCGGCCCCGTCTTCGGTGAGTCGAACGTCGAATTCGAAGCCATCGCAGCCGTCAGCTAACGCCTGGTCGAAGGACGCCACAGTATTTTCAGGGATGGACTTGAGGGCGCGCGCACCGCGGTGGCCGAGAAGAAGAGGGCGAGGCATGGGGTGAGTCAACCAGGTCAATCAGTCAAGGTCGAAATCTCGAATGGGTTTGCCGGTATCGGGGGATTCTTTCGCCTTCTTCACGGCCTCTTGAAATTTTTTCTCCAGAAGATCTGAGGCGTGCTTCTGCGCCTCGACCGACTGCTGGAAGATCGACTCGCGGCGGCTGTCCTGCTCTCGCATGGCCTTGGCCGCGGCCTCCATGTCATTGAAGGTTTTCGGCTTCACCGCGGCGGTGTGGGCAATGACAGCACGCGTTGCGACATCGATTTTCAGAACCGCACTGCAACAGGGACACGTCACTTCGAATTGAGGGGGATTCTTCGCCATTTGTGCGAATCATACCGCAAAACGGCCTCAACGACTAAGGGAGACCCCTCAGCTTGGCTCAGGGTTTGAGCTTGATGGGGAAGATATGGAACAGGTTGAGCATTTCCCATCCCAAAAGGAAGACTGACAAGAGAACAACCATGACAGCCATCAGTTCACCGAAGGTCAGACCGCGGCGTGCTGCATCGAAGCGGCGGGCGGCGAGGCTGAGAATGTTCAGGGTCGCAAAACCGAAAACAACGGCCCAGAGAATGTTGTAGATATCCTGCCGCGACCCGCGATAGAGCCACGTTACCGCCAGTCCCAACAGCACTGTGGCGTGAGCGCGCCCAACCGGGTAGGCCACCAGAGCGGCCCGGGCGGGGCGGGCGAAACTCGAAATCAGCGTCAATGCAGCAGGTAGATCCATGGCTGGACGGCCCGGAAACGTCCACGGCGGGGCTTGGGCCGAGAATTGGATATTACATCTTTTCCCTGTCCGTCCACGACTCAGTAAAGACCCGAGCAACCCGTTGGTCAAGACCACACAGGACCCTCGTCTTGGTTAATATGGATTCATGGCAAAGCGGCGGTTCATTTTTTTCGATGTGGGCAATACACTGCTCTTTCCCAATCGCACGCGGATGCTGGCGCCTCTGGCGGCGGATCGCCATCCAACGCTAGAGCGCTGGCAGGCGCTAGAGCGCCGCACCAAGCAGGAATTTGATCAAGGCATGATGAGCGGCAGGGTCGATCATAATTTCTGGTGGACGTTTCACACTTATCTACTCGAAGGGTTGAATGCGCTGGACGACGGTGTACGCAACACGCTGGTCGAGAATACGCAGCAATCGGCCAACTGGGACCAGATTCTCCCAGGCACGCGCGATGCACTCGAACGGATCAAGCGTGACTATGCGATTGCCGTGATTTCCAACGCCGACGGAAAGATTGACGCCGTGTTGCGCCGTTGCGGTATTGCTGATTGCTTTGCCAGCATTACGGACTCGGGCATCGTCGGCAGCGAAAAACCGCATCCCGCAATCTTCGCAGCGGCGCTGCGCGAAATGAAGGCTCAACCGGCAGAGAGCTTGTACGTAGGCGATGTGTATTCTGTCGACTATGTCGGCGCGAGCAACGCGGGCATGCAGGCTGTACTGTTTGACGTGGCGGGAGCTTACCGCGATCGAGAGTTTCCACGCGTCGAATCGCTCGGCGGCCTGGAATCCTGGCTTCACAAATAGCCAATCAGATTTGAAGAGGTCGGACACACTATGTTTGATTCCACTCGGGTTGTTCTTTTTCTGACGGCGGCCCTGCTGCTGGCGATCGCGCCCGGCCCTGGGATGCTCTACGTTCTCGCCCGCAGTCTTGCCGGCGGAAAGCGCGAAGGCGTGCTCTCCGCATTCGGCACGTTTCTTGGCGGCATGGTGCACGTGTTCGCGGCGGCGCTGGGAATCTCAATTATCCTCGCGAAGTCCGCGGCCGCATTCGCGGCGGTGAAGTACGTTGGCGCAGCCTATTTGTGTTTTCTCGGTGTGCGGATGATTTTCGAGGCACGACGCAGCAACGGCGCGTCCGACGCCATTGCGGACTCCTGCAAGCCGGTACGCAACCCGCTCTGGCAGGGCGTAGCCACCGAAGTGCTCAACCCCAAGACCGCGTTGTTCTTCCTTTCGTTCATTCCCCAGTTCGTAAACCGTGGCAGTGGACACGTTTTTCTGCAGTTCGTCGCGCTAGGAACAATTTCGGTGGTGATGAACACGACCGCGGATCTGATCGTAATTGCGATGGCGGGACCTCTCGGCAACCGAATTCGCTCCTCGGCAACCTTCCGCCGGCGGCAACGAACCGTTACGGGCGCGATCATGATCGGGCTGGGAACGTACCTGGCGACGAGCGAAAGCAAGTAAGACGCGCCGCTTCGACGGAGTTTCTCTCCAGAGTCTTACGAAGTCATTTCCAGTGTGCCCTTCGGCCCCGCGATTCGCACCCGCAGTTGGGCGCGTACGCCGTGTTCGACGGGCGCATCCACTCCAAGCCGTTGGAAGGCCTTCGATAACTCACCGGGATCCTGATCCGCAGTGGCAAAATGCTCGATGCGACATCCCGCCGGGGCATCGGCGGACGGATGGACCGAGTCCGAGCCCCATTCGATGAAGAATGGAAACAAGCCGTGGCGGTCGTCCGACAGATTGAGCGTACGCCAGCTAAGCACGCGACCGTCCGGGCGTGCGCGAGAGCCAGGCGTAGGTCCAACGAACGCGATACCCTCCTCGCGCAGTTTCTTGGCGAGCAGATCGACGTCACCGATATGGGCGGCCCACGTGATCAGGCGTGGTGTGGTTAGCTCCTGCAGACTATTCATGCGTTGAGCGGCCCAAGGCTGAACGGCTTTCGCGTTAGGGTCGGGCGCCATGATCTCGAGGTACTGGCGATCCCCGAGAGAAAGCAAAGCGTTCATGGTCCCACGGCCGGGATGAACGCCGCCAAACACGGCACGTACCCCAGTACTTTCCTCGACGAAGGCAATACCACGATCCAGGTCAGCGCATCCCAGAATGATGTGATCGAGCATGGCGGGAAACTCGTCTGCGGCCCAGGAAGCAGATGGCGCCAGAATGGCCGCCCCGGTCAACGCGAGAAAGTCTCTACGCGAAATCATGATCTCCGTCCATGAGGCGCTCGCAATTATACCGCCGTGTTGTCTGCGGCAGGTCGGGGCACAGGCGACTTCGCGCGTCTATCAAGCAGATGTGCGCGCTAGAGTTCGAGTATCTGGTGGTCGGGACAATCGGGCTGGATCGCGCCGTAAAGCTGGTGCAGAAGTTCACGTCCGTAGCGGGCGACGTAGTACATCCCGCCGATGCCGCGTTCCTGCAGCCCCTTGTCGGGATACAACGCCTGACTGAGCGTCTCGGCATGGCGGCTCACGAGCTCGCCCTTTTGCGCTTCCGCTCGTGCCGCCTGCGTATAGAGTCGTTCGAGTTGATATTGCATCTTCGAACCGGCGGTCTCTGCGGCATCGATTAAGGTACGGTCGAGCTTGGCTATCTTCTCTCGAACGGCGGCCAGATTCTCGTCCAAAGATTTTTTCGTCGTATCGAAGGCTGCCTGCAAGTCTTGCGGCAGGCCGCGCGCCGCGAGGTGCTGGCGTAATGCTTCCGGACCGCTGAATACGTCGGACACGGTAATTCCGTGGCGCTCGATCAGGCGCTGCACCTTGGGCTCGACGATAGTGGCCGAAAAGCGCGGGACGATGGGTGTCACGCGCCCCAGCAGAATTTCGTATACCGCTCCTGCCTGCGAGAAATATGCGGTCTCGGCTGCACCCCCGGTGTAGACAAGCGTAGGCAAGAGATAGTCCTCCACGATGGGCCGCAACAGAACGTTAGGACTGAATTGCTCGGGAGTTGAACTGATCCGTCGAAGTAATTCGGCTCGCGAAATCTTCTCAGCCCCAGCTTCCGTGCCAATCACAAATTCAGCGCTCTCTCCGCTTCCTCGCAGATGGATCGGCGTGCGAGCGCCTTGATGGGTTGTAAACACCTGCACAGACGAAGATGTGACCTTCACCTGCTGGTGATATCCCGCTGCCTCAAGCGCCTCACCCCGAGCCAGAAGTGCGGCATCAATTTCCTCCACCCGCTCGATCGCGGCGCGATAGATGGGCTCCGCGATGCGATGAAGCTCACCCTCGGAAGCATCCAGCACAATAACGCCCCACTCCGCGAACAGCCTCGCATAGAGTCGAGCGAACGCCGTACCCAACGTCTCGCCAGGACGATAACACTCGCGCAGAAGCTGCGTCGCTTCGGTGTCACCCAGCAAAGCAGCAGCCTGATCCAACACGGGGAGGATTTCATCCCCTAGGCGCACAGCGCTGACGGGAGCGCCGGGCAGATCATGGCTTGATGTAGCGAGCGTCTGAAGTGTGCCATCGGCGCCGGGGAATGAAACGTGATTCACCTCGGCGAGATCGTGATCGTAGGTTGCGAGCCAGAAGATCGGCACGGAATCTACGCCGGCTGCAGTCGCCTCCTCCGCCAGTTTCACCGCGGCGAGCGCTTTGTAGATCGCAAACATGGGCCCGCCGAATAGCCCGACCTGCTGCCCGGTTACAACTGCGGCGGCACCCTTGCGCAGGCGGTCGAGATTGGCCAGCGCCTTTGGAGAGGCATCCCAGGACTTATTCTGCCGCTCAAGGACAGCAGCCACGCGTTCACGGCGCGAAGAGTCGTACGCAATTTTCGCAGCCTCTTCCTTCAGCCACTCGCTGAAATGAGGCGGCCTCGGATAGAAGGGTTGAATCTTGGGGGAGTATGCCAGGAAATCGATGAAGAGGCGGGTCGTGTGCGGGATTTGCAGGAACGGAAGACACTGCGCCTTCACTGAGCGTTCCCCTGACATGGTTGTGCGGCGAGTCGCATGGTTTCCTGTTGGACGTGTGAACTCATAGGCAGTCAACACAAATCATTGTAAAGCGGGAGACCACAGAGCCCGCGCCGTAGTAGAGATGCCCGAAACCGCCGCAAGATGCAAGATTAATGAATGAAAGCCTGACGCCCAGGGGCTGAGGTCCGTTCCTAGGTGATTCCTATGCGCCAAAGTAAGTAGCTTGTCGATTCCCGCAGTAAGGCGATTCCCCGTTGCAGCACGCTGTGCGGCCGCGAATCTGTGCGGGGGGCGACATAGACCGGGCCAATTCGTTCATGCTCGAGCAGTTTGCGAATGCGAAAGACATGATAGGCATCGCTGACTGCGACGCAACTATGCAAGCCGTTCGCGCGCATAATCACACCGACGCGGATTGCTGATTCCGCCGTGTCGCGCCCCTGGGTTTCGGCGATCAGGCTGCGCTCGGGAACCCCGTGGCGCATCAGGTAGTCGCGGCCAACGCCACCTTCGCTGAAACTCGGGTCGGCAGCGGCGCCTCCGGTGGTGATGACAACGGGGGCCACTCCATGGTGGAACAAGTCAAGAGCGTGATCGAGGCGGGCGCGCAGCACAGGAGAAGGTCGCCCCGAATATTCCGCCGCACCAAAAACCACAATCGCATCGGCCGTGTGGATCTCTTCGAGAGACGCGGTGTGGGCTACCCGAACCGCGGTGACCACGAGGAACAAAGTGACAACGACTGCCACAACGATCAACAGACGCAGCCACCAGCGCGGGGATCGATACTGGATGGCGGTTCCGTCTTTCATCCTCGAAAGATCATCCTCGGGCACTCACTCCCAGGCGTTCATCCTTGAGCGTTCATCCCTGGGCAAAAAAGGTGGAAATCTGATCCGCGGGAATTGCTCCCTCGCGAATGATGCGCCAGCGCGCCGCTTCGTCGCTCAGGTCGATAATCGTTGAAGCCACATCGCGAGGCGAAGCGCCTCCATCGACAATAATGTTGATGCGCCCGTGAAGCTGGTCCCGCACCTGCTCCGCGCTGGTGCACTCCGACGCGCCGCTGAGATTGGCAGAAGTAGCCGTGATGGGAATCGCGGCCGCAGTCACAACCGCCAGCGGAATCTTCGCATTGGGCACGCGCAGAGCAACGTTGCCGGTGTTAGCCGTGACTTTCAGCGGTAGCCTCGAGCCCGCCTTCACGATGAGGGTCAGGGGCCCAGGCCAGAACTTCCGCGCCAGAACATAAAATTCCTCGGGCAATGGCTTGGCCAGTTCTTCGGCCTGGTCGATGCTCTCGATCAGCAGCGACAGAGGCTTGTGGCGCGAGCGGGTCTTAATGTCGTACACCTTGTCGACCGCGCGCAAGTTAAACGGATCGGCAGCCAGTCCGTAGAAGGTGTCTGTGGGCATGCCGAGCACTTCGCCGGAGCGAATTTGATCGGCTGCGTATTTCACCAGTGATACTTCAGGGTTCTCACTATTGATTTTTACGATCTCAGCGCGCACGGCGCTCCCTTCTCTCTTGACTACAGACAATGATTTATTAGACCGCGAAACCTATCATAATACGGCAAAACGCAGCAAGATGAGGCGGCAGAGTATCATGCAGTCAACATGAGGGCTTCGCGCAAATGAAGCACGCTTCAGAATCCGCACCCGGTGCCCAGCACAGGCTCCGCCGAATCGAAGGCCGCCACAACGCCCTGGTGAAGGAATTGCGCCAGGCGTTTGCGCACGCCGAGCGCACAAAAGATGGCGATTGCGCCGTCGAGGGCCTGCGCATTGTGGAAGAAGCCATCCGCAGCGGGTTGCGGTTTCGGGCCATGCTCTTCAAGGAATCGGCGCAGAATCTGGCGGAACGTCTGCTGCCGCAGATCGGCGCCAACGTCGACACGCTGCTCCTGCCGGATAAACTCTTCGACGACAGCGTCCCCACGGAGAGCCCCCAGGGAGTTGCCGCTCTGGTCAGACTCAAAGAATTCTCGCTCGCAGACGTGCTGGAGCGGCTGCAAGTGGGCCCGATCATTGTCGTGGTGGGCCTGCAGGACCCGGGCAACCTGGGGACGATCCTACGTTCGGCGGAGGCGTTCGGCAGCGCGGGCATTGTGCTGGGCGAGGGCACCGTGAGTCCGTTCAATGCAAAAGTGATTCGCGCTTCGGCGGGATCGATCTTCCGCCTCCCGGTCATCGTGGCGAAGGCGGCGGGTGGGTTCGACGCGATTTCCGCGAAAATGCGCGCTGGCGGCGTCCGCTTGGTTGCAACGTCCTCTCACAAGGGCACGCCGCTCAATCAGGCCAGTCTGAGTGGGCCTACGGCAATTCTTGTCGGCAGCGAAGGCGCAGGTTTGCCGAAGACTCTGATGACGCAGATGGACGAGACCATCGCAATTCCGCACACACCGCAGGTGGAATCGCTGAACGCCGGCGTCGCAGGCAGCATCGTGCTATACGAGGCGGCGCGCCAGAGGCGGACGTGAGGAGTTAGAGGCGCGGTCCTTGCCTAGAACCTGAATACCATACCCGTGGAAATCCGCGTGCCGCTGTGCACGAGATGAACCTGATCGTCGTTTGAAGTGAACCCGACATGTAGCCAGTCGACTTGACCACGCAGGGCAAGGTGCCGCGTCAGCGAGTAGTCCACACCTCCTCCGGTCGCGTAGCTTAACGCGGTCGGGGATTTGAGGTTTGGATTCCCAAAAGCCATGCCGTTGTCTTTTTCAGATCCCAGATGCGCAACCCCAATGAGGAAGTGTGCAAACGGAGTGATCCGGCGCAATTGGATCGAGACCTGCGGGCCAAACAAAGACACATACGACTTCTGGGTGAAGGTATCCGTCACAGCCGTACCGGAACCTCCGCCTCGGATACCCAGGCTGGGGTAAAACCCCGAAAAGTCGGCGACGAATCCCAGCATCCGATGAACTTTGAAATTGGCGGATGCATTCCAGCCGCTCGTCGCACCCGCCTTGACCAAGCTGTAGTCCGGATTCACAAGCGAGTAGCCGCCGAAGACTTCGATTCGGTCTGAGGACTGCGCCAGGACGGAAACGCTACCGAAGAGAACCGCGAGAATTACCAGAGAGATACGTTGCACGCTTAAGCTCCTTAAGATCGGGGTTCCCAAGGCACAATCGGTGCGATGCGCTGCTATACGACGCGGTTGTATTTCCGACACCGCCGAAGTCCGCCCGGTTCCGGCAACTGTGACCGCACTGGCTACGCCAGCCCCCCTCCGTCAACTACCAACGCCGCGCCCGTGATCCAAGTCGACATCGGGCTGGCAAGAAACAGAACGGCGTTGGCGATATCGTCCGGAGTGCCGACTCTCGCCAGCGGACGGATTGCGGCCTCTCGCATGAAGGATTCTTTGTTCTCGCCCAGCTGGGCACATTCGCTCTGCAGCATCGGCGTATCAACGTCGCCAGGACAAACGCAGTTCACGCGGATGTTGTGCTTGCCATGGTCAATGGCCATGGCGCGCGTCAGGTTCACGGTGCCGCCCTTCGCCGCACAGTAAGCAGCGGCGCGCGGGCCTCCTTTAAGTGACCATCCTGAGCCGATGTTGATGATGCTACCTCCACCACTGTGGATCATGTGCGGTACGACTTCGTGCGAGAGCACATAGATTCCCTTAAGCGTTACATCGAGGGCGAGGTCCCATTCGGATTCTGCTAGCTCGACTACGTCTTTGCGGATGGCAATGCCGGCACAGTTGCAGAGGATGTCGATCTTGCCCCACAGCTCGAGGACACTATCGGTAGCCGCGCGGCAATCGGCCGCGCTGCGGACATCACACTTGAGCGCGACCGATTCACCGCCCTGCTTTTGAATCTCGACAGCAGTTTCGGCCGCTCTGATCTCGTCGATGTCCAGCACAGCGACGCGGGCTCCCAGGTCAGACAAGCGCAGCGCGATGCCTCGCCCGATGCCCGAGGCCGCGCCGGTCACAATGGCGACCTTGCCTTCGAGCGAAAGCAACCGACATGCTCGATCCGAGGTTGTCGCCCTGTTCATTGCGAGGCTCCAGCGGCATCGAGAGCCCTCCCTGCCGCGTCCAGCGTAAGACCGACATCCTGCTCGGAGTGGGCCAGCGTGACAATCGAATGCAGTGCCGCCGATGGGGACGCGTACACGCCGAACGGAAACAGTGACAGCACAAATTTCTGGAATGCCGCGCGGTCCACGTGCTGGCAGAAATCGCGGTAGTCACGGATCGCAGGGCTGTCGGTGAACATGATCTGAAACATCGGACCGACGTTCTGCACGACCACAGCGCGGCCTTTCTTCCTGAACAGTTCCCGGTAACCGGCGCACAGTCGTTCCGCAATCCGCCAGGTATGCTGGAAGGAGGCATTGCTGTCTCGAGTCAGCACGCGCAGGTTCGCACGCGCGGCGTGCATGCCGATGCGCGATCCGTTGTGCGTGCCGTAGTGCAGAACGCCTCCCCACTGCAAAGCGTCCATCACTTCCGCGCGACCGACCAGGGCCGCAACCGGCAGTCCGCATCCCAACGCCTTGCCGAAGGTCACCAGATCCGGAGACAGTCTGTAGTACTCCTGGCAGCCACCGGGAGCAATACGGAATCCAGTCACAGTTTCGTCGAGAATGAAGAGAATCCCGTTCGCCTTCGCCAGCTTTTGCAAGCCCTGCAGATATCCCTCTGCCGGAGGAATCACGCCCATGTTGGCCATGATACCTTCGGTGATGATCGCCGCAATCTGGCCGGCATTGTTCTCAATCGCACGCTCGAGCAACCGCAGATCATTCCAGGGCACGACAATCGTGTCGTCGAGTGCATTGCGATTCAACCCAGAGCTGTCGGAAATCTTCACCGGATCGCTGCGCAATCCGAGCGCCGCAGGCGGCATCACGTTCGAACTGACCAGCAGGTCGTCGTGCCAGCCGTGGTAGTGGCCTTCGAACTTTAAAATCTTCGGCCGCCCTGTAACTCCGCGCGCCAGGCGAATGGCCGCCATCACGGCTTCCGTTCCGGTATTCGCGAAGCGCACCCGCTCGGCATTCGGCACAATCCTCTGCAACATCTCGGCTACTTCCAACTCGACGGGCGTGGCGGTGGCAAAGTGCGCCCCTGAACTCGCGGCTTCGGTGATAGCCTCGACGATCTCAGGATGCGCGTGCCCTAACGGCAGCGCGCCGAAAGCCATCATCCAGTCGATGTACTCGTTGCCATCGACGTCGTAGATACGCGATCCACGACCGCGGTCCATGAAGATCGGATATTTACCGAAGTTAGCTGGGCCCCGGGACGACGAACTGCTGGCCTCGATCAGCACACCCAGAGTGCGCTGGTAGATCTGTTTCGATTTATCCGTGCTAAAAGCCAAACGGGCCTCCCACTTAGACAGCGACCTTGAACTCGCCGCGACCTGCAATGGTACCGCAGACCCTCCGCGAGACGCGCCTTGCGGCTCCTCAACTCAAAGGTAACCACCCCGAAATTCCATGCAACTTTCTCTCCTCCCGGCATTCTTACTTGGAATGGCCGTCACCCCCGAAACATCCACCAGAGAAAGATGCGCATCCCCAGATTAGTTGGAGTGAGGCTTCAACAAACGAGGTAACCCATGAAAACGTCGCTTCGCACAGTTCTTCCGCAACTCAGTCGATTCGCGCTGAGACACCTTCTCCCCTGCCTTGTGGCTGCATCTAGCGTAGGCGCAGCGGCCCGAGCCCAAGAAAAGGCTCCAGAGTCCTCGCACGCCGCGGGATGGGTAGTGATTCCCGTTGAAGAATATCGCGTGCTGCGGGCGAAGGCTTACCCGGTCGAACACGATCCGGAACCGCCCCCGCTCGACGCGAGTTTGACGCGGGTGGACTACGACCTGCGCATCGCAGGTGATCTGGCGGCAGGCCGCGCCAGTCTGACCGTCGACGTCATGAAAGACGGCTGGGTTCGTGTGCCTGTGCCCGCGGGCCTGCTGGTTCGCGAAGCACGACTCGACGGCAAGTCGGTGTCACTGGTGCCGGGCGCTCAGGGAAAAGGGGGAGGCCATCTTTCGGCGCTGCTGTCGCATGCGGGTCGCTCGGTGCTGTTGCTCGATGTGGACGTGCCCGTCACGTCTTCTGCGGGCGACGAGAGCATGTCGTTGCCCTCAACGGAATCAGGCGTGACTCGGGCATCGGTGCAACTTCCGCGACAAGGGGTCGATCTGCGAATCGGTGGAGGACTGCTGTCTGAAAAATCGGAGAACGCGAGCGAAACGAGGTGGCTGGCGTACGCTCGCGGAAATGAAGCGCTCACCTTCACGTGGCGCAAAAAGACGGAAGATCACCACATCGATCAGCCTCTGCGGCTACGTGGATCGTTGACACAACTGACGAGCCTGGCCGAGGACGCCACTTCGATTTACGCAGAAGCGAATCTGGTCATCGTGCAGGGAGCGGCCCGCGAAGTGCACATCCAGCTTCCGGAGAGAGTCACGATAAACCAGGTCTCGGGCGCCATGGTAGCCGACTGGGAAATGAAGAACGGCGAACTGGCCGTCACCTTTCTCGAACCGGTCGAGCACAGCGCGCGCTTCGTGATCACTGGCGAAATGCGGCTGCCGCGTGATGGGATCATCGACATTCCTCTCCTTCGACTGATGAACACCGAGCGCGACGAGGGTGGAATTGCAGTCGAGGTCCTCGGAGCGGGCGAAATCAAGGGCCAGAAGTCGGAGGGTCTTGAGGAGGCCGACGCCACCGATCTCGGAGAGATGGTATCGAGCCGGCAGTCGCCCGCACTGGTCGCCTTTCGTGTGCGCTCCGGCGATGCAGGCAAGACGCGGTCTTTGAGCGTCAACATCGCGCGCTACGATCAGCAGGCAGTCCTGATGGCGAACATCGAAGAGGCTCGTTATCAGATTCTGATGAGCGCCGACGGCAAGGAACTCGTGCAGGCGCGGTATGCGGTCCGCAATAATCAGCGCAACTTCGTGAAAGTCACGCTGCCTGCGGGCGCAATGGTGTGGAGCGTTTCGTTGGGCGGAAGGCCGGTTCGTCCCGGTCAATCTCCGGATGGAAGCCTGCTGTTGCCTCTCGAGAAATCGCGGGGCGGGGACGATGCGCCGGCCTTCGCGGTTGAGATTCTGTATCTGGCCAAGGCCGCGAAGTGGGACGACAAGGGTCGCGAGAAGGTCAGCCTGCCCGCACTGGATCTTCCGATTTCCCGCACGGGACTCCTGCTTTACTACCCGCCTCTGTTCCACGTGAACGCAGAGCCGGGGACGTTTCGCACGCAAGAGTTCGAGAATCCGCTGTCGGCGGTGCTCGCACCTCACGCAGGGATCGACATCGGGACCTCGAGTGCAATGCCAGCCGCCGCGCCAACTAAGGAATTCGATCGGCTGGAGCAGATGGCCAAGTTACAGTCGGCTGACAAGCTAACCGACGAAAAGAAGGATGCCACACGAGCGCTCTTAGACACGTTCCGTGCGAAATCCTCCGCCGGAAAAGTAACCGGCATCCTGCCCGTCAACGTTTCGTTCCCCGCCTTCGGACCGTCGATCTACCTCGTTTCCGAACTCACCGGCGAGAACCAGTCTCCCGCCGCAGAATTCAGCTTTCAGCGTGACAAAAAAGGAGGTGTGCGATGAAAAACAGATTCCTGACCGTCCTGGTGTTGTGGAGTGTGTGTTGGGGACAGGTGAGTATCGCGGAAGAGAAATCTCCCATGCCGTTGCCCAATTCCGGCAATGTCACGCTGACGCTCGATGAATACAACCGGCTCGTCGAACTCGCGGCCAAGCCGCCGAAGAAGACGGACGTTCCACCCCTTCCCTACTCGATCAAGCACGTCGACCTCAAACTGCACGTAGAAAACGACGGCGTTCGGGGCACGGTACAACTCGAAGGAGAAGTCTTCCGCAAAGGCGTGAGCAAAGTTCCGCTCACCACTGGAATGACGATTCTCGACGCGCACCAGAATGGCAAGGGTGTTCCCTTGGAACAAGAAAACGGAACGCACACGGCTCTTCTTTCGGGACCCGGAGAATTCTCCGTCGATCTCGACACCGGCTTGCCGCTCCGAATCGACGCAGGACGCGCTTCGTTCAATCTACCCGTACCGGCTGCAGGAAGTGCGCAACTTGCATTGCTGATTCCCGGCGACCACACGTTCGCCAACATCAGCCCCGGCCTGATCACCAGTCGCAAGTCGGAGAACGGACACACCGCTATCGAAGCCACACTGGTTCCGGGCCAGCCCGCGACGATCTGGTGGACGACGCGTGAGACCGTCACGCAAGTCGTTCCGCGCGAAGTACGATTTCTTGCCGACGCCAAGACGCTCATCTCGGTGAGCGAGGCAGAGATGCGAATCGCCGTACTTGCCGATATCACCGTCGTGCAGGGTGAGCCCACGCAATTCCATGTGGAGCTGCCGGAAGGCTATGAAGTCACCGGCGTCACCGGCGCTACGCTCGACTCGACAGAGACGAATAGCGGAGTCCTGACCCTGAAGGTCAACGCTCCCAACCAGCGCAGCCATCAGTTCTTGATCTCGATGGAGCGCTCGATCAACGGCGCAAAGGCCGATGCTCCATTCCTCAGCTTCAAAAGAGCGCAACGCGAAACCGGCGAGGTGCTCGTCGAGGGCGCGGGCACGATCGAACTGACTGCGACCGAAGGCGGCGGCCTCAAGCGCATGGACGTGAAAGAAACCAGCCCCTATCTGCGGTCACTGGCGCACTTCCCGCCTCAAGCCGCGTTCCGTTATCACAAACAGGCCAGCGAGTCGCCAACCTTGGCGCTGCAGTGGGTGCGCTTTCCTGACGGCAGCGTGCTCGCTGCTGTTGCCGAGAGCGCTCAGGTCACAACATTGGTCACGTCGGAGGGCAAGTCGCTCACCGAAATAAAACTGGTTCTCAAGAACCAGGCCCAACCATTCCTGAAAGTAATGCTGCCACAGGGCGCCACTATTCTTTCCGCAGACGTCGCCGGCGAGCAGGTGAAGCCAGTTCAAGGCCCGGACGGAAATCGCGTGCCGTTGTTACGCCCGGGGTTTCGTCCGACCGATTCGTACACGGTCTCGTTTGTGTTTATGCACTCGGGCGCTCCCTTCGCCAAGAAGGGCGGTGCAGAACTCAGCCTGCCGAATATGGACATCCCGATCAGTCTGCTGAACTGGGAAGTCTTCCTTCCCGAACAATATAAGGTGAAGGATTTCGGCGGCGATGTGATCTCCTCCAGGCTTGTACCTCAACCATTTCGCGAGGAGGAGGCTATGCGGGGCCAGCGGGGTCTTGAGGCAGAAACGACAGACAACATGCGCGTCCAGTCCTTGCCGGGTCAGATGGGAGGTTACGTTGTAGATCCCACAGGAGCCGCGCTCCCCAGCGCGACTGTAACGGTTACCTCAACCGACAACGGCGCCACCAGAACCGCAGTGACCGACGAAGAAGGACATTGGCTGATCGCCGGCATAGGCTCAGGACACTACAAAGCGAAGACAGAGGCTCCGGGGTTCAAGACGAGCATCATGAACCTCAACTACAACGCCAGCCGTCCGTCGATGTATTACTTTTCCGCTAACATCGCCAGTACGTCTGAGACGGTAGAGGTCTCGACGGTGGCGCCTCAGATTCAGGACCAGAGCACCTATACGTATTCGGGCAACAACCAAGTCCACGGAGGGACGTTTGGGGCAAATGTTGGTGGCCCCCTCCAAGGGAGGTTCACCGGGAACGGCCTGGAGCGGTTAGAACTGGGTCCTGCAAACCAAAACGCAGCCTCCGTCAACGTGATGAACCTGCAGAAACGTGTGGCGGGCGTGCTGCCCGTGGCGATCGATGTGCCTCGCGCCGGCACGTCATTCAGTTTCGTCCGGCCGCTCGTGCTGGACGAGGAAACCAAGGTGACGTTCAGCTATAAGACTCGTTGAGCTGGAAGAGATGACTGGCGGTTCCCGCGAAGAACCCACGTGTGCTACCGGATTTGTGCCGATAGCTTAGAATGTTCCTCGCGGGAAACCGTTCATGGGCAACGTGGAATCATGGAGAGCGTGGGAAGGGCGCGTCGTCGACGGGAAATTTCCGCTCCGGCAGTATCTAGGCGGCTCCGACCACAGCGCGGTATTCCAGACCGAACGACCAGGACAGCCTCCTCAAAAAGCCGCCATCAAGCTGATTGCAGCAGAGCCTGATGCCGCCACTCAGCTCTCACGTTGGCGGGCCGCAGCGCAACTGTCTCATCCAAACCTGATTCGCATTTTCGAAACGGGACGCTTTTCGATGAGCGGCACTCCGGTTCTTTATCTCGTGATGGAGTGTGCGGAGGAAGATTTGTCACAGATTCTTCCCCACCGGTCCCTGGCACCCGCCGAAGTCACCGACTTGCTTCCTCCACTACTCGATGCTCTTTCGTATCTCCACGACAAGGGACTCGTACACCGGCGCATCAAGCCGTCGAATATTCTGGCTGTGGGTGATCTGTTGAAGCTGTCGTCAGATCAGATTGCGTCGCCGTCAGAGTCGAGCGCCGCCGGAAAACGCCACGATGTGTACGATGCGCCGGAGACCGCAGCAGGAATCGTATCGTCGGCCGGCGACTTGTGGTCGGTGGGCGCGACCGTGGTGGCGACGCTGACGCAGAACGCACCCTTTGCGGACGCAGTATCCGAAAGCGAGCGTGGCGTTGCCGCAACGATTCCAGAACCCTTTCGCGGCATCGCACGAGAGTGCCTGCATCTCGATCCGAAGCGGCGATGCTCGATCGCTGAAATCCAGGCTCGACTGCACCCCGCTGCACGCTCGGTGCCTGCCAAGCCCGAAGCTCCTCCGCCGCCTCCGCGCCCTATCAACCGCAAGGCACTCATCGTAGGAGCGCTGGTCGTTGCGGTAGTAGTGGGACTGATCGCCTTTTACCCGCGCGGCAAAAAGTCGCCGGCGCAGCCCGCACCTTCGGTGGATCAGCCCGCGCCACAGAGCACACCCGCACCAACACCCGCACCTCCAGTTCGCAAACCGGCTGAGCCGCCAAAAAGGGCGGCTGACTCTCGAGGCGATGTCGTCCATCAGGTCCTGCCCGACATCCCTCGCAGTGCGCTGAATACGATCAACGGCACCATTAAGATCGCCGCACGCGTGGAAGTAGATGCTTCAGGCAGAGTGACGTCCGCGAAGCTCACCTCTCCCGGTCCCAGCAAGTATTTTGCAAATCTTGTGCTGCGCGCGGCAGAACACTGGGAGTTCTCTCCGCCAGAAGTGAACGGACAAGCGGCGGCGAGTGCGTGGCTTCTCCGCTTTCGTCTCAAACGGTCCGGAACTCAGGTCTCACCCGAGCGCGTGAAACACTAGCGAATGTGGCGTGGGCGCTACTGCCCCTTCAGGGCTTGACGCAATTTCCAAACAATCTGCCTTATCATGCCAAGTAGCAGCTTCGCGTCGTAAGCCTCCAGGTTAAAGCGCAGGATCAGCCGGCGGGCCTTCTTCTCGAACATGGCGTCCGTCCCTGGCTTCACGTAACCGCTGATGCGCAGCGACTCGAGCAGACCCTCGGTGATCTGTTCGGTCTGGCCCGCGGTAGCTGGTTCGAAATCTTCCATGGCCGCGGAGACGGGCACGCTCCGTGCCAATTCGTAGAGGCACACGGCAACCGCTTGCCCCAGGTTCATCGAGATGTTCTTTTCTTTCGTCGGGATATTCAGCAACCAGTGGCAGTGACTGAAGTCCTTGTTTGTCAGCCCAATCTTTTCGGAGCCAAATAAAACAGCGACGCGCTCGGTCTGCAATTGCTTGCGGATCAGGCTGCCGGATGGTTCATCGAGCAGGCGCACCGGTTGCTGCAACACACGATTGCGAACTGCGGTGGTTCCGACCACCAACGCGCAGTCGGCCACAGCTTCAGCAACGGTCTGGAATTCCTCCGCTTTGGCCAAAAGGTCCGACGCGCCGACCGCGGACTTGGCTTCACGAAAACCGTCCGCATAGGGATTCACCAGGCGCAGTCGATGAACCCCGAAATTGCTCATAGCCCGAGCGGCCGCGCCAATATTGAGGGGATTGCGTGGGCGCACCAGCACGACAGCGAGACCGTCAAGTTCAGAGAGGGCGGGCAAGCGCTCATTCTACGACAGGCTCATCTTCGCGAGGGACTTCCCATTCGCCACTTTTCGCTCAGCAAGTGCTCCTCCGTAGCCTCCGTTGACACTAAAATGAAATTGTAAATAATTTGTCAAAAACCGCTATTCTGGCCCGAATTCCCCACCAGGACGTTGTAAGCTTCGAAGAGTCGAGTCACTTCCGGTGGGGCTTTTCGATGGGCCGGAAGTTCTCCCCCGAAATCAGGATTGTTACCTATGGGCAACCTTGCCACTCCGATCAGCACTACCAGAGCGATGAATCCAGACAGCTCTCCCAAGCCTACCGGCCGCATCCTCGTCGTTGAGGACGATCCGGCCGTTCAGAAGGCACTTCGACGTTTGTTTGAAACCGAGGGATACACCGTCGAGACGCAGTCTGATGGACGATCGGCGCTCGACAGTTTCCAATCATCAGCGCCGGCCGCCGTGGTTCTCGACCTTCGCCTTCCGAAAGTGTCGGGTCGAGACGTCTGCAAGGAGATCAAGGCAAGTGCTCCGACGCTACCTATCGTCGTCCTGAGCGCCGCCAGCGATGTCTCTGACAAAGTCCTGCTGCTCGAGTTGGGTGCCGATGACTACGTCACCAAGCCATTTAGTCCACGAGAATTGCTGGCACGCGTGCGCGCAGCCCTTCGTCACACCGCGCGTACTCCTGAAGTGCACGTGGTCAGCTTTGACGGCATCTCGGTTGACTTCAAGAAAATGGAAGTCAAGCGTGATGGCAATCCCGTGGTCCTGACCGCCCAGGAATTTAAGACGTTTCAGTTTCTGGTCCAGAATGCCGATCGGGTCATCAGCCGCGACGAATTACTGAACGAAGTGTGGGGCTACCAGAATTATCCCTCCACGCGTACCGTGGACAACCACATTCTCAAGCTGCGGCAAAAATTGGAAAGGGACCCGTCCAGCCCGGTACACTTTCGCACGGTACACGGTATGGGGTACAAGTTCGTTCGTTGACTCGCGTGAACCCATCCCAGGAACTCGCGCACCAGTCTCACCAGACTGAGTCTGCTGTCGCCCTCTTGCCCCGACTGCGCCTGCGTACTCGCTTCCTGCTGTCGATGCTGGTTATCACGGCTGGTCTCACCACGACCAGCTTGCTTTTGGTGCAGCGAAGCATTCGTAGCAACGTCCGGCAGAGCATCGCAGTCAACCTGCAAAATTCGGTCGGCGCCTTTCAGGACTTCCGGCATCAACGCGAAACCATGCTGACCAACGACGTGGCGCTGCTGGCCGATATTCCTCTCACGCGCGCCATCATGACCAGCACCGACCCGGCCACCATTCAGGACGCTTCTCAGGATGTGTGGCAGCACACGCGCAGCAGCAGCGACCTTTTCGTGCTGGTCAACCGCGGCGGCAAAGTCGTGGCGATGCACACGAAGACTCCCGGCTTCACACGAGAGGCCGCCGAGAAATATTTCCAGCAATCCCTCGATGAAGACACGGGCGACTCCAGCCATTGGTGGTACGGCGAGCATCATCTGTACCAGGCGTTCGTGCAACCCATCTACCGCGGGTCGAGAACGGACGGCACTCTGCTCGGGTTCCTGGTCATCGGCTACGAGATCAATGACCGGCTGGCGGCGGAGGTCAGCAAGGTTGCGGCCAGCCAGGTTGCCTTCTCCTACGGAAACGAGGTCGTCGCGACCACGTTGACTTCGGCGCAAAAGCAGGTCGGCAGCGTTCAGGATCTGATCGCAGGGTCGGTTCAGGGCGATGCGCGCGATATCGAGATCGGGAACGAACATTTTCTGGCGACTTCCCTCGTGCTGTCCGGTTCGCGCACAACCCCGGTTCGCTTAAGCGTCCTGGGCTCCTACGATCAGGCCACGAGATTCATCTCCCAGCTGAATCGTTACCTGTTGCTGCTGGGTCTGGCCGCGATCCTGGTGGGAAGCGGGTTGGTGTTCTTTCTGTCCCACACTTTTACCCGGCCGCTCGGGAATCTGGTCGCCGGTGTACGCGCTCTCGCCGGCGGAGACTTCCATCATCCGCTGGACTCACGCGGCGGAGACGAAGTGGCGGAACTGACTCTCGCTTTCGACCGCATGCGTGCCAGCCTCTTGAAGAGCCAGCGCGATTTGCTGGAGTCTGAGCAGCTGGCAACCATCGGACGCATGGCCAGCTCGATCTCGCATGACCTAAGACACTCCCTGGCCGCGATCGTGGCAAATTCAGAGTTCCTTTGCGACAGCCATCTGACCCCGGCGCAACGTGAGGAGTTGTACCAGGAGGTCCGAACCGGCGTGAACCTGATGACGGATCTCATCGATTCTTTGCTCGAATTTGCCCGCACTCGCGAGTCGTTGAGTCCTGCCTATGGCAACGCCTCGGAAACCATTCAGCGGGCAGTTCAGGCGGTGCGATTGAATCCCCGGCACCATGCCCGCTCGATCGAAGTGCTATGCAACGGCCCGGTATCCGGATGGTTCGACCCGCGCAAGCTGGAGCGCGCCTTATATAACTTGATCTTAAATGCTTGCGAGGCCTCACCCCCGGTGGGAGGCCTGGTAGAGGTCGCTGCGGTTCAAATTGCCGGGACGATCACCATCGCGGTCACCGACAACGGCCCCGGCATCGCCGACTCCATTCGCGACCGCCTCTTCCATCCCTTCGTCAGCCATGGCAAGGAAAACGGCACAGGGTTAGGACTGGCGGTAGTGCAGAAAATTGTTCAAGATCATGGTGGTGAGATATCTGTCGAACGAACCCGGGAGAATCGAACGGTGTTTAAAATCATGCTACCCGGGCGTCTGCAGGATGATTTCCGTACCGCCAACCACCTTAGCGTAGACTTACCTTCTCTTGTTCCCGCGCAGCGGGATGAAGCCAGCCATAATTCCATTTCGCATCTGGACCCGTAGGCACGATTCCTCTCTTCGTCAGTGCCGGTTCCGGATGTTGTAGGAGGACGCTGTGAAGAGCCTTAGGACCCCTGCGTTTCGCGGGGCCGCCCTGGCGGTTGCCGCTTTCGTCTCATTCAGCACGTACAGCATGTCACAGGAAGCGCCCGCGACTGCGGCTGCCTCCGCACCAGGCGAGACAGCGAACGCCGTGCACGATTTGCAGGACCAGGTGCGCCAGCTGCGGACTCTGGTCGAAGAAATGCGCAGCGAGAACACGCAGTCGCGCGCCGAGATGGAGCAACTGCGCCAGGATCTGCGTGCCACCCGTTCGCTGCTGACCCAATCTGGACTGGACCGGCCGGCAGCGCCCGGCAATGCTTACGGGACGGCAGTTGCCGAATCTCCGGCGGAGAATGGACCCCAAGCGGGGCCAGCAGGTACCTCGTCTCCCGTGGCCACGACTTCCATTGAACAACGTGTGCAGAGACTGGAGGACTCTACTTCCCTTCTCGGCTCTAAGATCGACGAGCACTACCAGACAAAAGTTGAGACCGCCTCCAAGTATCGCGCCCGCCTGCACGGCGTCGTGTTGATGAACGCCTTCCGCAACGTCGGCAACTCCAACAATCTCGACCTTCCCGACTTCGCGAAACCAGGTAGTCCAGAAGACCCCCAAACCAGCTTCGGAGCTACGTTGCGGCAGTCGGAAATTGGTCTGGAAATCTTTGGCCCCACCCTCGCGGGAGCTAGAACGTCGGCCGATATTCAACTGGACTTTGCGGGCGGGTTTGCTGACGTCGGCAATGGCGTCAACTTCGGATTTGCACGCCTGCAGACGGCGAGTCTGCGCTTCGACTGGAAACATACATCGGTGATCGCCGGCCAGGACTCTCTCTTCCTGTCGCCCCTCTCGCCAACTTCGTTTGCCTCGCTGGCGACACCGACATTCGCCGCCGCCGGGAATCTGTGGAGCTGGACGCCGCAGATACGGGTCGAGCATCGCTTTGACATCTCCGATCAGCAGACAATCACGTTACAAGCCGGCATCTTCGACAACTTGAACTGGCAACCACCGTCCGACTCTTACCATCGCACTCCGCAGGCAGGGGAACAATCGGGACAGCCTGCTTATGGTTTTCGTGCAGCTTGGTCTCACATGGTGTTTGGTCGTCCTCTCAGCATTGGCACGGCGGGTTACTACGGCCGCCAGGACTGGTCATGGGACCGTTATGTCGACGCCTGGGCCGGCATGACGGACTGGCAGATCCCCATCGCTCCTCGCCTGACTTTGTCAGGTGAGTTCTACCGGGGACGCGGAGTCGGCACCTTTGGCGCGGGCATCAATCGGCCCGTCCTGTTTGGTGGCCCACCGTTTTCCGACTCAACTCCCATTCGCGGTCTCGATGCCGCCGGGGGATGGAGCCAGTTGACGCTTCAGATCACACCCAAGCTCGATCTGAATGGAGTGTTCGCGGAGGACAACGCGTTTGCCAGCGACGTACGCGGCTTTGCCAGCGATGCGAACAATTACAGCGCAATCCTGGGTCGAAATCGCGGCATGCTTGGCAACGTCGTTTACCGCCCGCGATCAGACCTGTTATTCTCGGCTGAATTCCGCAGGTTGCGCAGCTATCCCGTCTATAGCGACAGCAGCGTGACGAATCAGGTGAATCTCGCAATGGGTATCCTGTTTTGAAGCTGCACTCAATCGCATGTCGGCTGTTGCTGTGCTTTGCACTGACGGGAGCGGTGTGCGCGTCTGCCCAGGCGACGCTTAAGGCGCGCGTGGGGATTACGCGAAACGGCCACCCGTTGAAAGACGCATCCAAGACCGTCATCTGGTTGACTCCGGTGGGCGCCGCGTTCGATTCACCTCGTCAGGATCCCGCGCAGATTCCGCAGTTGGTGCAGAAGAACAAAACCTTTCAGCCTTCGCTGATCGTGATACCCGTCGGCGGCAAGGTGGAGTTTCCGAACCACGATCCTTTCTTCCACAACGTGTTCTCGCTGTTTGAAGGCAAGCGCTTCGACCTGGGACTCTACGAAAGCGGAACGACGCGCTTCGTCCAGTTCGACAAGCCGGGGATCTCGTTCATCTTCTGCAACATTCATGCGCAGATGAGTGCGGTGGTCGTCGCACTGGCCACGCCGTACTACGCCATCTCCGACGCACGCGGCGACCTCGGCATTCCCAATGTTCCACCGGGACGCTACGCGCTGCAGGTCTTCCATGCCTCGGTCGCGCCCGACACCCTTCACGCGTTGAGCCGCGAGATCACCATCGCACCTGAGGACACCTTCCTCGGAACGTTCTCTTTGGCAGAGACTGACATCTCCCTTGACCATAAGAACAAGTACGGCCGCGACTATGATCGTCCCGAGCCCGATAGCCCGGCTTACGCTCGACCGTAGTTCACTAGTTTCAGGGGACTGATAATGTGGCGGCCAGCCGCCCAAAATAAGAAAGGGCGTGCCGAGTGGCACGCCCCTTCTGCCTCTGTTTCTTCACGTGTTTTACAACACTTCGTTTTACAGCAGCTTGCCTAGTGACGACCACCTGAGGAATGGCTGCCGCCGCCACTGGAGTGGCCACCACCTCCGCCGGACGAATGACCGCCTCCGCTTGGGGCGCTCACGTGTCCGCCGCCACCACCACCCCTCGGGGCGCTCACATGCCCACCACCTCCGCCATAGCTCGGCGCGCCGCGTGAACCCCCGTAATTCGGAGTACTACGCGACCCGCCGTAGCTGGGTGCGCGAGAGCCGCCCGGATAGCCGCCATACGACGGACTCCGAACGATCGGCTGCCGCATATCCAACTGCGGGCGAGAGCTGCCTCGATTTGATCCGCCATAGGTTGATCCGCCGTAAGCCGGGCCGTTGACATGCATCTGGGAAGTAGGGGCCGTCCGGTTCCAATAACTACCCTGGGATCCTCGCCCCTCAAATCCCTGCTGCGGCCGCGACACGTTGGATTGTCCGCGAGGCGCTTCGCTGCGCGACGGCGGCGTGAACGGACGGAAGCCATCACGGCTGGGACTTCGATTTGAACTCGGATTCGAACCTGGATTCGACTGCATGCTGCCGCGCTGCGGTTCGAAGGTTCTGGGAGCGACATTACTCCTGGGAGCAATATTGCCCGGGCTCCGGTTGATCGGTCCCATGTTGTTTCTTTCCGAGCCTACTGAGCCCCCCAAACGGTTATTGCTGCTGTTCGGAGGCGTAAACGGACGGAAGCCGCCCTGGTTGCCGCTTTGCCGGGTTGACGTAGGCATTCCGGCACCGCGATTGACAGGACTATTCATTTGTCCACCACGCGGCATTCCGGCGGTCGGCTTCTGCGTGTTGCCTGTGAAGCCTCCCCGCGTGGCGGTTGCAGTCTGGTTGCGTCCGCCGGCAGAGAATCCATTGACATGATTCTGCTGCATGGTCTGCCGCAGACTGGATGTCTGCTGCTGGAACGATGTCGGGCGCGCCAGGTTGTTATGCGATCCATAGAATCGCTGCGAACCGCCATTGCGCACCGTGGAAGGCGCTGCCGCTCGCCCGCTCGCCGACAGACTCGCTCGAGACGGAACCACAGGCAGATTCCCGGCCATCATGCGAGCGCCGCTTAACTGCGTACGCGTTACAGGCATGGCCCTCATTCTGCCGCCAGCACCGAAATGTCCCGCATTCATCGTCGACATGGCACGGAAGACGTGGTTGTTGTGAATATTATTTACGTTCGAGAAACGGTTTCCGCCGTGCAGTGGCCGGAAGCCGCCGTAGCGATGATAGTTACCATAGCGGGCGTTGAAGACTCCGAAGCGTCCGCGGTATCCACCCCACCAGGGATGGAACCAGTCGCACGGTCCGATCGGAAGCCAGCCGAAGCCTCCCCATCCACCGTAGCCAAATCCGAAGCCAAAGCCACCGCCCCAGCCCCAAAACGACACATACGCGGGTGCCCAGAACGGACGGTAGAAACCGCCCACCGGGCCAGGCCACCAGGACCACGAATTGCCATACCAGAACCAGCGCCCGTAGTGATACGGCGCCCATCCCCAAGGCTCGTAACCAACCCAGGTCCAGCCGTAATAAGGCTCGTACGTCCAGTTGCCATCGCGATAAGGAACCCAGCCATCCGGTTCGTTCGGGGTCCAGACGTCACCATAGTCAGGAACGTTGTGCCACGTGCCATGGGCGTCCAGGTCTTCAGCCCCAGTGTAGTAGCGGTTGGTGTGACGCCACGACTGCGCGTTGCGGATCACGTGATCGCGATCGCTGTTCCAGCGATCCCAGTCATCGCGATCGGGAGCTGACGAGATCTTGTACTGAGCGGACTCGCTGTTGCCGCGCACGGTCGCCATTTCGCCGGCGCGAACTTCGGTGCTGCCCTGCGAAGTAGCGATCTGCGCTTCACCCTGGCGGACAATTACTGTGGTATCGCCGTTGGGAAGTATCTCGATGCGGAAGACGCCATCGTGATGTGACGGATGCACGGCGACATTGGGCGTGTCGATTTCGGGCTCAAGTTCGCTGTCTTTCGAAACCGTATAGTTGGCGATGCCCTGGCTCAACTGAATCTGAATATCTTTGTGGGTCAGGCTGGCGATATTCGCCTTGGAGTTCGTACCCAGGCGGAGAATATTCGCGAAGTCGAGTTGCAGTTCGGTGCGGGAGTTGTCGCCGGTCGAAACTTTGTCGCCCGTCATCACCGGCTGATTCAAAGTAGCCGCGGACCAGTCGCCCGAGTCACCGCGCTGGGTCGAGACGTCGCCGTGAATCATGCTGACGCGCGCCACGCCCTGATCGGTCTTGGCGGGCTCTTCGCCTTCCGGTCCACCGGGTTGAGCTTCGGTAGGCTGTGCGTCGTCAGATTGATTCTGGGGGCCGGCCGGCTCTTGCATGGACGGGCCACCTTGGCCCATCTCCATCGGAGCGCTCGGCTGTTCTGTGGGGCCGGTGCCTTCCTCGGTGGTTTGCGCCAAAACGCTGACTGAAAACGCACTCGAAAAAGCCAACATCAAGACCGCCAAGCTTGGTACAAGTCTGCTTTTCATAACCCACCTCTTCCAACCGCGCCTATCTATATAAACCCGCATCTGTAGGAATCTCTCTGTGGGAAGGAGTGGCAAGTGCCATGCCAAACGGGCATGGGGAGTTAATAGGCAAGTTCTTTATTTCCAATCATATAGGGACATGCTTCCAGAGGCGAAATTGAGGATTTCTGGCGGATTGGCCGACCTCAGCCAGAAGTGGTGGTTTTCAGCCAGTTTAGTTTTTCGGAGAACTGCCAAAAGCAATCAATTCAGCGGAGGGAAACGGAATAGCAGATCTCCCTTGATCGAAAACACGACAGCACTGTTGGCGCCGTAGTCGGCGACCGCCACTCGGCTATTCGAGATCAGCGTCATTCCGTACGGGGACTTCAGGGAATTCGCGGCAAACTCGGTAACGACCGGCCTGCTGGCGCGCGTATCGACCGTGAAAACTCCGCCGCGCCCGGGATCCGCCACAAAAAGCCGGCTCTCTTCCGGATCGAAAGCGAGCGCGGTCGGCGCACTCAGATCGCCCACCAATACTTTCGAAGTTTTAGTCACGATCGAATACTGATAGATTCTGCCGCTGGCGACATCCGCGACGTAGAGTTCCTGGCGAGCCTCGTCGAAGGCCACCGGACCAAGCTTGGTTGCATGTTCAATCCGTGTTAGGAACGTGGCCTCCGCGCCATTCATATCCAGGCGGTAGATCTCGTCCGAGTCCGAAGTGGCGACGTAGGCGGATTGGGTCTTGGAACTGAAATCGATTCCTGAGCAGATATTGCGAAAGTTCCAGGTTCGCAGCGACTTGCCATCGAGTGACACCCTCATCACAACTCCCCGGCTCGCCGCCGTCCCGGCGATAAGCACGGAGTCCTGGCCTCCAGAGGCCGCGAATGCCATGTCCGCCGGAGTAAGTTCCTCGGGCAGGGCGACCTTGGCATATTCCTGAAGACCGTCTTGCCCCACCCGGAATTCATGCAGGCCGCCGGAAGCATCCAGTACAAACAGCTCCGAGCCCGGGCCGTTGCTATCCATCATGACCGGCCGCTCGAGCCTGCCTCGATCCTGACCTGCACCAAGTTGTGGAGCCAGCGCGAACAACACCGCCATTGTGCTCGTCGCCACGAGTCGGCAGAGCGCTCCTCGAAAATGCAGAAGAACATTTCTCATGAAGCCTTCCCGAACATTTCCTTGACCCACGCCACGACCGCCGGTCCGCCGCTCACCAGCATGGCCAGAATGAAGGCCGGAAACAACTGCCGCGGATCGATGTCGAGACTGAAAAGCACCAGCTTGGAATTGCCGTAAGCCGTGAGCAAGATACCCACGAACTCGGTGATCAGTCCGAACACCAGCGCTGTGAAAATCGCATGCACCGCACGTTCGTCGTTCTTGCCAAGCTTGCCGGTAAGCAGGTAACGCGCCGCCAGACCGAGCGTGATGCCTCCGCACAGCGCTAGCGTCAAGCCGATCAGCCCGGGTCCAAAGCGAACCTGCGCTGGTATCGTCTGCTTCCTGTCTGCTCCCCCGGGAACGGTATGGTAAGTGACGGTCACCGACAAGGTGTCATGCGGCACATCGGTTTTCACGACGAGGGCGCCTTGCAGCAGCGCGGGAATCGAGTTCGGAAAAAGATCGATCGAGATGTTGGATGCCGTTCCTGGATCAATCTGCAACGCCGATTTTTCATTCACCGCGGAACTCGTCCGTGTCCAGCACTTTGGGCAGTTCTCACTCACGATCACATCCGTCACCGAAATCGGCAGCGTATCCGTCACGTTCCCCAGGCGGATTTGGACCGGAGTCATTCCCGAGACGCTGACGTAGGCCGGTTCGGTTTGCTTGTCTGCCACTAGTAAATCTGTTTTCGTCGCGTTGTACACTGGCATCACGATCGTGCCGGTGGCGCTGGCGGTTGCATTCTTCACATGAAATGAAACTCTGACCGGAGCATCGCGGAACGAACCTGTCGGATTACCAGTGACCTGGAATTTGTAGGAACCGTGTCCCGCTTCTCTGGCGTTGGCCAGGTACGCGGTAAAAGTGAAGGCGTTGAACCGGACTTGCTGGATGCTGTCGACGTCCACGAATAGGCGGAACGTCTGATCGTCTGTCTGTCCCAGCAGGAATCGCGGAGCGGGAAAATCCGCGCGAGCGTCGGCGCCCATGAACAGAGTCGAGAAACTCACGACTCCTTCCTGGCGGATATTGACGGAGTCCATCGTGAACTGAGGACCGGCCAACTGAGCGAATGCGGCCGCTGCGAGAACTACGAACCCGAGTGAGATCCGACAGAATGCGCTCACACACACTTGCGACTGCGTTCGCGCTATCGTGCGCAGGTCAGAGGCCATGGTTGGAAAAACGCTTCGCCCTTGGGGATTAGCTACGGAGCCTATTGGTCGCTAATTGTGCACTGCTTCTGTTTGCGAGACAAGTATTTTCTTCTCCAGTGTCTCGACGCGACCCAGCTTCTCGTTGGTCAATGATTGGTCGGGCATGTTTTTCGACCGACTACGCCTCTTTCTCCCCTTCATCAGCAATGCCGATCAGCGAGGGATGACTCGGAGTTCATCCCTTAGCGGACTTCCAGACGGCAACCGACATTCCTTGCGGATCGAGTATTACTGCCATCTCGTCTCCCTCTGGCAACATCGTCGGGGGAACGATCAGCTTCGCCCCCAGTTCCTCTGCTCTCTTCACTGAAGCGTTTACGTCTTCGACAGCAATGAACAGTTGGACGAAGTTCGGCGCTTCCGGTGGGGCCGGCCAGATTCCTCCTTGAATCCCTGCTTCCGATCCGGTGCCTACCACCATGCCTCCCAGGGGATTGTCGGAGTGCACGGTCCATCCGAACAACCTGACATAAAACTGCGCCGTCTCATTCGGAGCCTTCGACAAGATCTGGAACTGGATGACTGGATTTGGCATTTGTATGCGTTCCTCCGTTTGAATTGAGATTGCATTTGGCTGTTCGTTGATGCCGCTACGACGCAACGCACGTTTCATAGCATGAAGTGAGAGCGGGAGTCCTCCGAATCAAGGTTCTTCAGCTCTTTCTGTTTCTTGGCGGTTCGGATCTGCGGCACCAGGATGTCCCGGACGTAATGCCAGTAGGGCACCAACTCGAGCGCCGAATGTGCGTACTGCTCAGCCGCATCCAGGTCGGGCGTGGTTCGGTTGAGATTCGACCAGGCAAGATTCATCAGCAACTCCGGCTCTCCCCATGACGGTTCCAATGGATCGGTGGCGCCTCCCCTGTGGCTCCGAATCGCCTCCAGGCCCTTCTCGTAGGCTTCAAAGGCTTTTGCCTCTCCGCCGCCGTTCTCCAAGGGACGACTCCAATACATCGGGCCGAGCACCCAATATAATCTCGGGTTGTCGGGGGCCGAGGCCCGAACCTCCCGCAAGATCGGGATAACCCTGGCGACATAGGCCTTCATCTGGGCCTCGTCCTTCTGGTGCAGATAGACCAAGTAGCCCAGGCACGAGGCCATTGCGATGTTCGCGTCGGCAAAGTTCGCGTCGCGGGCCGCCGCTTTGTCGAACTCTGTGATTGCGTCCTGCAAATCCTGTTCGATGTCGCTGGGAGTCGGCGTTTCATTGAATGCGTTGATCGCTCTTCGCCACAGCGCAAAACCACGCCAGTAGCGCACTCGCGCGCCGAAGTCCTTGTCGTCTTCAAACGGCGCCAGGTCGCCAGAAAGGCGCTTCAGAGCTGCGCGGTCTCCCTCATAGTCCGCCCGCCGGATTTGAGTCACGATCTTGATCGCCTGGTCGTGCGGCTCTCCGGCGGCCGGCGCACTCACTGCCATCGTTAACAAAGCCAACAGCGGAGTCAGAATCCTGGACATATGGTTCACCTCTCGTTTCAGATCCAAACCTAGAGCGCGAACCGTCGGCGGGCCAGATATGTTCGGTGAACCGGCGATTTCTCTCGGTGAATCGCGCGGCGGATCTTGCGCGAGCTGAGATAATCTGGGCCAGATGATGCGCAAGGCGATTCAGCGTTATGCCATGGTTTTTGTAGCATGGCTCCCCTTCTTCGCGATTTGGGTGCTGTTCGCGATGGTCTACGGGCGCTACCGACTGTCCGCGGCCCTGGTCACGAGCCTGATCTCCATGGGCAGCGCGAGCCTGCTGGGAATCGCGGTGTGGCACGTTTGTCAACGGTGTCCGTGGCCCTTGCAGCTCAGCCTGAAGTTCTATTTGCAGCAAGTCTTCTTTGCGTCTGTGTATTCCATCCTATGGACTCTTTCAGCAGAAAGCTTCGACTCGATACGCCGCGGAGTTCGACCGTTGCAGGGTCTCTGGCAAACTCCTTTTCTCGGGTGGCAGCTCCTGATGGGGCTGTGGCTTTATGGACTCTTCGCCGGAGTTTCCTATGCGGTCCAGACGCGAAATCGCCTGCATGAAAAGGAAGCTCTTGCCGTCCGCGCCGAAGCGCTGGCGACCGAGGCACGATTGGACGCGGTGCGCGCCCGCTTGAATCCGCATTTTCTGTTCAACGCTCTGCACACGCTGTCTGCTTTGGTAAAGTTCCGTCCGGGCGCGGCAGAGGGAGCGATCGAACGGCTCGGAGACATGCTGCGTTACACCCTGAAGGAGGATGGACGCGCTCTGGTGGAATTCTCCGAAGAATACGAATTCACTCGCCAGTACATCGCGTTCGAACAACTTCGCTACGAGGATCGCCTGAAAGTCGATCTGCAGATTGATTCAGGATCGTTCCACTTCGACATTCCTCCGTTTTCCATGCAGACCCTGGCGGAGAATGCGGTGCGCCATGCCATCTCAATCCGCCCGGAAGGTGGCTCCATCTGGATTCGGAGTTCGTGCAGCAACGGTACGCTGACCGTCACCGTTCGCGATGACGGACCCGGGGGCGCGACCGACGCCGGACCATCGCACCAATTTGGATTGCGTTCGCTGCGCGAGCGTCTGCATGCAGCTTACGGAGCCGCAGGCGAACTCAAGATCAATAGTGGCCCTGCAGGATTCGAAGCATCGTTCACGATTCCTGCTTCTTCGGATTCCCACGAAGCGGATCGAACATCGGACCCAGCCAGCTCTGGTGGCAGCGTATGAGGGGATCCGTTCTGATCGCCGACGATGAGCCCCTGGCTCGGCGCACGCTGCGCGAACACCTGCGCGGCCTCGGATGGACGGGACCGATTCACGAAGCCCACGATGGCCTGACCGCAATTGCGGTTGCGAATGAACAACGGCCTGATCTGGTTTTTCTGGATATCGTGATGCCGGGCGCGACCGGCTTGGAGGTCCTCGAACAGCTGGACTATTAACCCAAGGTGATATTTACCACGGCCCACGATCAGTACGCGGTAACGGCGTTCGAACTGGGTGCTCTCGACTACCTGTTGAAACCCTTCGGACGCGAGCGTCTGGACCGAGTGTTGCGTCGCGCGCAGGAAGCGACAAACGGATCTGCTACGCCTCTACTACCGCGCGCCCGAGAATCGCTGGAACGAACCCGTTCGCTTTCAAGAATATTTGTCCGCGACGGGAACCGCATCATTCCCATTCCGCTGGCGAACCTGGAACGCGTGCAGGGGATGGATGACTACGTGACGATTCACACGACAAACAAGGAGTACCTCGTCAGCGTCCGCCTATCCGATCTCGAAGGGCAGCTGGATGGAGCAAACTTTCTGAGGATCCATCGCTCCCACCTCATCAACCTCGAATACGTGACTTCGATCGAGCCCTACGATGCGGCTCGCGTCCAGGTCGTTTTGAGGAGTGGCACCAGCATCATCGCGAGCCGCACGGGGTCAAAACGGCTCCGTGGGTTGGCTCTTTGATCCGGACGTCATCCAGACAATCTCCGCTCAAGCCTCTTTCTCCCCTTCATCCGCGATGCCGATCTTCGATAGACGGTAGCGCAGTGCATTGCGGGACAGGCCGAGGAGCCTCGCCGCCTGGCTTTTGTTGCCATTGGCGCGGCGGAGAGCTTCCTGCACCATCTCGTCTTCCCATTGCTCGAGGGTCATGCCGTCAGGTAGAAATCCAGTTGTGCCGTTGGCTGCCTTCGCAGGGCGAATATCGAGATGAATGTCGGCGGCTTCGAGTACGCTGCCTTTGGCCAGCGCGCAGCCACGTTCGACGATGTTCTGCAACTCGCGGACATTGCCGGGCCAGTGATAGTTGACCAGGATCTGCATCGCCTCACGACTGATGGCTTCAACGGGCTTGCTCGATTCCCCGTTGAAGCGGCCGATGAAAAGATTCGCCAGCTCCGGGATGTCTTCCCTACGTTCGCGCAACGGCGCAATGTCGATGGGAACGACGTTCAGGCGATAGTAGAGATCTTCGCGGAATGTGCCCTCTTCGAGCGCAGCGCGCAGATCGCGGTTGGTGGCGGCGATCAGGCGGACATCGACTTTCACGGTGCGTGTGCCGCCAAGCCGTTCAAATTCGCGTTCCTGCAAGACGCGCAACAATTTCACCTGCGTGGCCGGTGGGACGTCGCCGATCTCGTCGAGAAAGAGCGTCCCCTTGTCGGCCAGTTCGAATTTGCCTGGCTTGCTGGCCACCGCGCCGGTGAACGCCCCTTTTTCGAAGCCGAACAATTCGCTTTCCAATAGATTTTCAGGGATCGCGGTACTGTTGATTTTGAGAAACGGGCCCGTCGCGCGGCGCGATTTCTCATGAATCGCCCGGGCAATCAGATCTTTGCCCACTCCGCTCTCGCCGCCCAGAAGCACCGTCGCATTTGTCGTAGCCACGCGCTCAACGGTGGCCAACACTTCCTGCATCTTCGGGCTGCGGGCCACCACGTTGGGGTGCGCATAGCGCTTTCCCAGCGCCTCACGCAGCTCACGGTTCTCCTCGCGCAGATTGCGAACGTCCAGTTCTTTGTGGATGACCATCCGCATTTCGGTCAGCGAGAACGGTTTCAGCACGTAATCGCTGGCGCCCGCCTTCATGGCCTCAACCGCAGTTTCAACGCTGCCAAATGCGGTCATGACGACCACCGGCATGCTCGCGCTCTCGCGCTTGATGGTCTGCAGGAATTCCAGGCCGTTCATGCCCGGAAGTTTCAGGTCGGTCAGAACGAGGTCGATGGGATTCTCGCGCAGCAGCTTCAGCCCGGCCTCGGCGTCTCCGGCGGAGAAGGTAGGGAAGCCGTCCTCGCCGAGATTCAACTCGAGCAGACGTCGCATTTTTGCCTCATCCTCAACGATCAGAATTGACGGCATTGCCCCATTGACCTCGATTCGATGAGTTTCACGAAGTCACCAGATGTTCCGCTTCGAGCGTCGTGGCGTGTTCGCTGGCCACTGGGAAAGACACCACGAAACACGCGCCCGAACCGGATGGCCCGCCGCCCGGTTCAATGCGGATGAAGGCGTGATGGCCATCCACGATCTTCGAGACAATGGAAAGCCCTAAGCCCACTCCAGTTTTCTTTGTGGTCACGAAGGGATTGAAGATTTGTTCTTGCAAGTCGGCGGGAATGCCAGGACCCGTGTCCCGAATGCGCACATCCACACCGGCATGCTCACCCGCTCGCGATCTTCCGACCCTCACGCGCAGCGCGCCACCCCTGGCACCCATGGCATCGTAGGCATTCTGCACAATGTTGACGAACGCCTGTTCACACAAGCCCTCATCAAGCGGTACCAAAGGCAGGCCAGGCTCGTAATCTTTCTCTACGCTCACCGGTTCGCCCTTCCACAATCTCGCAACGTCGACCAGGGCGCGATCGAGCACCACTGTGATGTCACGTGGGGAGAGGTCGGCATGCAGTGGGCGGGCAAAGTCGAGAAAGCGCGTCACCAGCGCGCTCAAGCGATTCGTCTCGCTGGAGATGTATCCGGCGAGTTCTGTAGCCAGCGGATTCGATTCTCCCAGCTTCTGCGTCAGCATTTCCGCCGAACCCTTGATCACACCCAGCGGATTGCGGATCTCGTGGGCGAGTCCGGCGGAAAGCTGACCCAGCGCGGCCAGGCGCTCCGAACGCCGCGCCTCGGCCTGTGCCTGTTCCAGGCGGCGGTTGGTTTCGGCCAGGGTCGCCGCCAGTTCCTGATAGCGCTGCGTCTGGCGACGGATCTCCAGCACGAAGCGGTTCACCACCATCGCAGCCAGAAAGATGAAAAGAACGCGGATGGCGAGCAGCCCCAAGCTCTCTTCGGTGATTTCGTACTCCCGCATGTCAGGATCGAGGAAGAGGTAAGAGCAGTAAGCGGCAGAGGAAAGCGACGTCCAGAGCAGAGTGGCCCATGGCCCAAAAAACTCTGCCGCGGTAACTACGGGCAAAAAGTAGATAGGCCAGTAGCTGCTGTTGATGCTGATTTCGCCCGTATGATCGACCAGCGATGTGGCCAGCACGATCTTCAGCAGAACCAGATAAACGGGACCACGTCGGGGCAGGCGTGCGAGCAGCCAGCCCTCCCCCAACTGGAGGACGCCGAAGGACAACAGGATGACCTGCTTGTGGATCTCTATCACCGGCGGCAGAAGGGCCAACCCGGCGAGAAACGCCAGCCACAGAACATCCATCCAGTTAATTGTGGGCCGCTTTGGTTCGGTCTTTGCTTCGGTCATCGATTCGGCCATCGCTTCGCCAGCAGACGTTTCACCGGAAAACCTCATGCCCCAAGAAAGGCTCCACCATAAGAGATTACGCCGGGAGCGGTTCTCGCCGCTCCCGGCGTTGTCATTCCTGTTGGTCCTCTTGGTGCCGGTCCGGTCCGCATCTCATGCGAACCCTATCACACTGCAAAGAACCAGTCAGCGTCAACGACCCTTCTTGGACGGCTTGTCGGGTTTCGATTCAGGAGCCCGAGGCGCCGGTTTCTGCGCTGGCGGGGGAGAAGCTGGCCTTTGTTGCTGCCATTTGTTGAACTTCTGCTCCTGCTGTTGCTCCTGTTGCTGGTTACGCTCCTGCACCGGAGGCGCCTGACGAACTAGCGGATGCGTCTCCTGGGGAGCAGTTCTTTCTTCCTCCCGCTGCGGAGGACGGAACTCGCGATTGGCAGGTTGAGTATTGCGATTCTCCTGCGGCTGCATGTTCCGATTCTCGGGTTGCTGATTCCGATTTTCCGGAACCTGTACGTTCCGATTCTCCGGTTGCGGATTGCCTTGCTGTTCGAACACACGAGGCTGCGCGTGGGGAATTTGTTTCACCTGGGGATTGTCATCCCGAGGCTGGCTAAACGGCCTGAAGCCGGGCTGCGGAGACTGCGTGCGCACGCTCGGATTCACCGGTGCAGGCTGCGACGGGCCCACCGGACGAACCAGCGGTTGCTCGTTCAAGTGTCCACCCGCCTGCGCCTGTCGCTCTTCAATCGAACGAGGCGGGGCCTGTGGCGCTCGTACTGCAACCACCGGACGGCTGATGATTGCGGCCGGTGGCCTTCTCGGAGCGGGCTGGCCCGATCCAACGACGCTGGTGCGGATCGGTTCCGCATGCGCGATGTGCGACACCGGCGCCTCGGCGAGCTCGCGCGGTTCGACTCGCATGATGTTGCGCGAGACCGGGCGTGCCTGCACAAAGGTGTCGTGCGACACGACGGTGACGCCGTTATTCACGCGCTGGTTTACGTACGTAATGTTGTTGACGGTCCTGTTCCGGTTCACGATCACCGTGTTGTACACATTCGTCACGCGAGTGATGTTCACCGTGGTATTGGTGATGTTGACGTTATTCACGTACGCACGGCTCACGCGGTATCCCGGCACAAATACTTCTCCAGGAGCCAGCGGGAACCATCCCACGCCTACGCCCGCGGAGAAGCGAAAGCCCGGGCCGCCACCGACGAAGGCTACCAGAGCAGGAGCCCACACCGGCCGAACGACGACCGGTCCCGGTACCCAGAACCAGGCGCTGTTCACGAAAGCCCATCGGCCATAGTGGAAGGGTGCAAATCCCCAGGGCTCGTCTTCCACCCAGGTCCAACCCCAACGGCCCAAGAATACCCAGTGGCCGAAGCGATACGGAGCCCACCCGGCAACGACGGCGCGCGGCCTCCAGCACGGGCCGTAGCCGGCGACGTAACTCCAATCTCCGTTGTCGTCCAGGTCTTCGTAGCCGGTCATCTCGCGCGAAACGTAGTTCGCGGAATCGGCGCGGTCTTCGCGATCGTCGCGATCGAAGGCCCAGCTGTCGAAGTCATCGCGGCGGGGGATCTGGCCGAGGTCGTAGTCAAGATGTTGCTCGTTGCCGGTGAAAGTCGCCGACTGATTGGCGACAACCGTGTAGGAGAAACCTCCGCCGGTGACGCGTCCGCGGCCATGCCAGACGGTCGTAATCGTCTGACTTCCGTCTTCATTTACGTCGACGCGATATTCGCCGGGCTGCAGCAAACTGAAAGCGACGTTCGGCGTATCAATCTCGTAGTTGTCGTCGTCATCGACATGCCGCACGCGCAGGATCAACGATCCCTGTGCCAGGCGGATCTGCGTGGTGCGGTCATCGAGCGCGAGGAAGGTGATTCCGGTTTTCGCGCCGAGGCGAATCGCAGCCGAGCCTATATGAACTTCGGCGCGGGAATTCTCGTCCGTCCACAGGTCGTCTCCGGTCACCATCGGCCGGTTGGGCACGCCAGTGACCCAGTCGTCTTCGCCCGCTGGGCGAAATGATACGGAACCGTTGGAATAGTCAAGCCGCGCGACGCGGCCCGGAGGATCCTGACTCTGATCCTGATCCTGATCCTGATTCGGGTTCTGACTTACATCCTGATTCTGATCCTGATTGTCAGCGTCATCCTGCGCCTTGGCTACAGTGGATGCCTGCAGCACGAACGCGAAGCTCGCCAGTAGAAGCGTCCAGACACACAACGTGCGTGTTTTCATAGTTTCGCCCCGAGGGAGAAAGATCGGTAAAGGCTGATCTTACTCACATCTGCTCTAACACCATAGAGACGCTTTAGTTTCCTGTGGGCTGGAAGTGCTTGGCGGGAATGAAGTTGCAGACGAAGGCATAGAGACGCAGCGGAGCTGCGTCTCTATGACGGCAGTGGGGTAGACCTTCAGTTCTTCATCTTTGGACGCTGGCACGCGTCCACGATCTTTGTCGGATCGATGGCTTCCTTGTCCACCTGCTCTTCCAGGATCTTTCCATCTTTTCCGACCAGGAAGTTCACGCGGCGCGGGGCCTGGTATTCGTCTTTGTAGATTCCGTACTCGTGGGTTACTTTGCCGCCCCAGTCACTGAGCAGCGGGAAGGTTACTCCAATTTGGTCGGCGAAGGCTTTGTTGGCGAAGGCACTATCCATGCTCACACCCAGGACCTGGGTGTCGGCCGCTTCCAGCGTCTTCAGATTCTGCTGGAAGGCTTTCATTTGCGCGGTTCAGCCACCGGTGAAAGCGAAGATGTAGAAGGCCAGCGCGACATTCTTCTTGCCGCGATAGTCGCTCAGCTTCACCTCCTTCAGGTTGTTGCCGTCAAAGTGTTTCAGCGTGAAATCCGGTGCGATGTCCCCAACTTTGGGCATGCCAGGATCCTCCTTGCTCTGCGCGAACAGGCCGACGGACATTGCCAGTAGCAACCCCGCCGCCAGAACCCCTGCGCGTCTGCTCTGCATTACAGTCCCCTCCTTGATTAGAGGCCAGCTACTTCCGCTGATCCTTCCAATAGACTCGCTAGTAAACCCGGGAGTACCTACTTGATGTGATTTTACGCATTGCCGAAACGACCTGTAAAACAGTACATTCTTTGCGGAGCCACGTGCCAGCGTTGCTGTTCGCGGGAGCCACCCATCCAGGGCCCGAAGACCCCATGAGCATCGCCACTCTGAACGATATTTTCTTCGCAGCGGTCGAACGCAATCTCGACCGGATGATGTTGTACCGCGAGGCCGGCAAATGGCTACCGCTTACCTCCCGCGAGTTTGGCCGAAGTGTGGCCCGCACGGCGAGCGTTCTTCATGCCTGGGGCATTCGTCCCGGAGATCGCATTGCGATTCTGAGTGAGAACCGTCCGGAGTGGCCGATGGCTGACATGGCAAGCCTGCTGCTCGGCGCGGTGACGGTCCCGCTCTACACGACGCTCACCGCGGAGCAGACCGCGTTTGTACTGAAGGACGCGGGCTGTCGAGCCATCTTTGTTTCGTCCGATCAGCAGTTGCATAAGATCGTGGCGACTCTATCTCAGACGAAAATCGACAAGATCGTCATCATGGACCCGGTTGAACTCACGGGCGACCTGGCCCCGTTTGCGGGCATGTGCGTCACCATGAACCAGGTCGTGCTGCAAGGGCCGTCAACACTCGGTCCAGAGACCGAAGCCCAGGCGCGATCCATTGGCCCCGACGACCTGGCGACGATCGTTTACACCTCAGGCACGACCGGCACATCCAAGGGCGCGATGCTGACGCACGGCAACATCACGTCCAATATTTTGTGCTCATTGCTGGGATTTAACATGCGGCCCGGCCTGCTAAGCATCTCGTTTCTGCCGCTCTGTCACATCACCGCGCGCCACGTGGATTTCGCCATGCTCTATCACGGCGTCACCCTGGCCTACTGCCCTTTCATGGATCGGCTGCCGGCGACCCTGCTGGACCTGCGACCATCCATTTTTGTGGCCGTGCCGCGGGTCTACGAAAAAATCTACGCGCAGGCGGAGCTGAAGTCGAAGGGCCAGCCCAAGCGCACAATTTTCGACTGGGCTCTTTCCGTGGGGCGAAAGCATAAGCCGGAAATTCTGGCGGGGCAAACTCCCACGTCTCACAGTTGGAGACTCGCTAACAAGCTCGTCTTCTCCAAGATTCGCGAGGGCATGGGTGGACGGGTCGAGACCTTCATCTCCGGCGGCGCACCGCTGGGCCGCGAGCTTGCCGAATGGTATGCGACCGTGGGCATCCGCATTCACGAAGGCTACGGGCTCACTGAAACGTCACCCGTGATCGCCGTGAACACGCCAATCAACCACCGCATCGGAACGGTCGGCAAGGTTCTGCCCAACCTCGAAGTGCGCATTGCCGAAGACGGAGAAATTCTGGTGCGCGGACCCTCCGTGTTCAAGGGTTATTGGAACCGGCCAGAAGAAACCAAGTCCGCGCTGGTGGATGGATGGTTCAAGACCGGCGACATCGGCAACATAGACGCCGATGGATATTTGTCGGTCACCGACCGCAAAAAAGACCTGATCAAAACCTCAGGCGGGAAGTTTATTGCGCCGCAGCCCATCGAAAACTCGCTCAAGCTCAACCCGCTGGTGGGGGTCGCCGCCATCCTTGGTGATAAGCGCAAGTTTCCGGCGGTCATCGTCTCGCCAAACTTTGGGTTGCTGGAACAGTGGGCGCGGACGAACGACGTTCCTTTTTCCTCGCGAGCAGAGCTCATTGCCAATCCAAGAGTGCAAGCTCTCTATGATGAAATCGTGATGGGCATCAACGACAATCTGGCGCGCTTTGAGAAGCTGAAGCGCGTGTTGCTGGTCACCGATGAATTCTCCGCCGATAATGGCGTGCTCACGCCCACGTTGAAGCTGCGTCGCAAAGTCGTCGAAGAACGCTACCGCAAACAGATTGACGACCTCTATGCGCAGGCGGAAGCAGCGACCACACCCTGAGACGATTGGATACATGTGGGACAGCCAGCCTCACATGGCAGCTCAACATGCGCTAAGAGTGTGGTTCAGAGTCGCGGACGACCCGCCAACACAGCGGGTGGATCTGGGTTACGGTGACCGGCATCACAGACAGCAATCACTTCTTGAGGTACAAAGGTCGAGTTAACGTCCCCGAACGAGCACCACTCCAATTTTGTGGGAGTGTACCCACCCGCCGAGGCAGCCTGGCTATCCAGTGAGTGTGCGCGTATGAGAAAGTCGCGCTTCGCTCTCGTTCTTCTTCTTTTGTGTTTCGGCCTGTCTCTGGCTGTTCCGGCAGAAGATGTGCCGGAGACCGTGTACGACGAATCGGAGGCACAGCCTTTCGAGAGTACTCCAGTTTTCTCAATCGCGGTGCCGCTGGCTGCAAGGGCAACACAGGTCTTGCCGAATTCCTTACACCATAACCTTCGTGCTCCCTCCCGGCTCCCCTCTGTCTGCGTGCGCGACGCCCATCGATCCGCCGATGTCTCACTGGCCCTACTCTGTACCCTGCTCTGCTAGCAACTTCGGTTGTCTCGTTGTCTCGCCTCCGCGAAGCGCAGTTCCCACCCGTTGAGACGCACAACGCCTGATGCAAAATCGTTTGCAAATGATTGAACGCGCTCATACGTCTGGCCACTTCCGGCAAGGAAGTAACGCATTGTTGCGCAGGTTCTTACGAAACAGGAGGCACCCTATATGCGTATTCTTCGTGTCGTGCTGTTGAGCTTACTAGCCATCGGAGTTGCGACCGCTCAGGCGGCACCCGACCATTATTTCCAATGCAAACAACCAGCGCCAGTGAAGATAAAGCAGATCGGCCACCCGATCTGGAAGCCAGTAGATTTCCACGTGTTCACCGCTGCCATCGGGGCGCCACCGGATCTTGCCGACTTCGGGAAGAACCAGACCGGCCTACTTTACCCGCTCCGGCACCAAGATTGTGGAGGTTTGGGTAGGGGTCCCGGCGATCCCCACCAGCCTCCCTACATCCACGAAATGGAAGCTGGTCTTGACATCATGAACTTCGCCGATGCCAACGTCTTCCGCGAGGCTGACTTCTCCACAACCAACGGAGTGTGGGCGGTGTGGATGACGGTACCGAACCCGGGTACGACCGGCTCCTCACCCGACTTCAAGTCTGGTCCGATCATCCCCAACACGCTCTTTCCAATACACATCGCGGGAGAGACCTTCCGCAACAACCAGCTCTGGGATCAGTTCCTCGGAACCTTCGACGTGCCACCACTGGATAGCAACTTGCCTCCCCCAATCTGTATCACCGGACCCGTCGACGGGCATAGCCACTTCCCGGTTTTCTACGCCGAGAACGCGAACTTCGGACCTGGCGGGCCCATTGCGGGACACTATGAGTTCCGGATCAGGATGACGGACACGACTGGGAGTGGATGGTCCATCATTGTGCACTTCACGGTCTATTAAGGAAAGCGACCGCCCCACTATTCTGTTTTGAAAAGGAGACTATGAGCCGCTCGATGTTTGGGCGGCTTTTATTTTGGATCACGCGAAACCTTGGAGCACCACACCTGTCGGAACCAAGCCGTAGCACTCGCGACCGGATTCTGCGGTGGAACCGTGGAACTTTGAGAGCCATTGCGGGTGTGCCGCTTGTACTGGCGCGTGGTGGATTCATTACAATAGTTTCCATGTCGGACTCCTTGATTATTGCCGGACGTTCCTTCCGCTCCCGCCTGATTGTTGGCACGGGAAAATACAAATCTTTCCAGGAAACCGCGCGTGCGCTCGAAGCCAGCGGCGCAGAGATGGTAACCGTTGCGGTAAGACGCGTGAATCTCGATCGCAGCAAGGAATCGTTGCTCGACTACATCGACGCAAAGAAATACTTCCTGCTGCCCAACACGGCCGGTTGCTACACGGCGGACGAGGCGATTCGCGCCGCGCGACTTGGGCGCGAAGTCGGCCTGTCGGATTGGGTCAAGCTCGAAGTGATTGGCGATCAGGCTACGCTTTATCCTGACGTGCAGGCGACGCTCGAAGCTACCCGAGTGCTGGTGAAAGAAGGCTTCACCGTGCTGCCCTACACGTCCGACGACATCGTCTTCGCGAAACGATTGATTGACGCCGGAGCGGCAACCATCATGCCGCTGGGCGCCCCCATCGGCAGTGGCATGGGAATCCAGAACCAGGCGCACATCCGCATTCTGCGCGAGATGATCAGCGGCGTGCCTTTGATTGTCGACGCGGGAGTGGGTACAGCGTCAGACGCCGCCCTGGCGATGGAACTTGGCGCGGACGCCGTGCTGATGAATACGGGTATCGCCGCCGCGCAAGATCCGGTGATGATGGCTGAGGCAATGCATCATGCCGTGCTGGCGGGACGCCAGGCATACCTTTCAGGCCGCATGCCCAAGAAGTTGTACGCGACAGCTAGTTCGCCGCTGGAAGGCGTGGTGCGCTGATACGATTGTTTGCACAGCTTCTTGCGAAGAGATGTTGCTGGCAACGCCTCTCTTGCCATCGTCCGAAATGCTGGGAGTAGAAACGTAGCAAGCTGCGGGTCTATGACCTATTTCCTGGACATATCTCCTTGGTCCCAAAAAATAAAGGGCGGCCTCTCGGCCGCCCTCTTTGTCTCAAAGGTTAAATCCCTCAGAGCATCTTTGCGCTTTCGACTTTGATGGAGTCTTTTCCCATGGTGCCGGTGACGGCAACGTGATGTCCCTCATGACCCTTCAGGGCGTCGGGATTCTCCACAGCCAGCACCTTCTGATCACCATCGGTGACGACGACCATCTTTGCTCCAGCAGCCAGGCACTTCTTGGTGCATGCCTCACCGCCAGCATTGGCGCCCTTGGCGCCGCACTTGTCGTCGACGACCCACCCGTTGACGGTGCCGCTCTTTCCCATGTCATCGAACGCCAACGCCGACAGGGCGAGCACGAAACATACCGCGAGACAGATCAGCAGAACTTTTCTCATGGCCGGTTTTTCTCCTTTTCGAAATTCAGATTTGCGGCCCCACACCGCAAAAACCCACGTCGAAGATAGAGTCCCCGCAGGAACCAACCAATCCCCGTCCGATTGTGAAATGAGGCACCGGAAATATACCACAGGCACAGCAGCAGGTTGTCAGGGCAAAAGCAAATCGTTTACTCAGAAGTTGCAGGGCAAGAAAATGGGTAGCCTCATTTTTTCGCGGAGTGATTGACCGGAGGCGCGGGATTCGCCGGAGCAGGCGCTACGTAGACATACTCCCCAGGCTTGGCGTAGCCCAGTTGTTCCCGCGCTTCTTTTTCGATGGACTTCTGGTCGCTTTTCAAGCCCTGGATTTGCTGGGTGTACAGATCATTCTCGCGTTGTACCTCGGCATTTCGTTTCTTCAACGCCTCGTACTCGGCTCGCTTCTGCCGGTAGACGATCATGCCATTGGCGCCGAACATGACGTGAACAAAAAGGGACAGGGCCAGCACCGCCACGGTGATCGTCGCGATCCGGCGCCGCAACGCATAGATGCGGGTCGCCAGCGGCCGCACTCGCTCAATCCAGGAAGCAGCAAAGGCCTCGGCCTGCGGCGCATGCTCGACCATGGCCCGCAGACCATCCTCCGGACGGGGAAACTTCGGCATTCTGGATAACGGGTTCACTGCAACGCCTTCATTCGAAAATCCACTGCTTGGCCGCGGCACTCATTTTCTCTACGCCTTCTTCGCTGCGCGCTTCGGTATACGCGCGCACCACGGGTTCGGTACCCGACAACCGGTAGCAGACCCACGATCCGTCGCTGAACACCAGCTTCAATCCGTCCGTGCGGACGACCTGACTGACCGTACGACCGCAAAACTCCCGCGGATCAGACCGTAACTTCTCAGTGAACTTCTCCTTCACCTCGGGCGTCAAGCGGAAGTTCTCCCGCTTCGGATAGTAGGAACCAACTTGGTTACATATCGCTTTCAACTGCTCGCCCAAGGATTTCCCTCTCCGCGCCACCGCCTCGCAACACAGCAACCCGGCAAGCAGACCGTCTTTCTCTGGTACGTGATGGCGGATCGAAAGGCCGGCGCTCTCTTCCCCCCCAATCGCGATCTTGTCTTGCATGATGAGCTCGCCAATGTACTTGAACCCGACAGGAGTCTCATGCAGTTCAACGCCGTGGAACTGCGCCAGCGCATTGATCAGGTTTGTGGTTGCGACAGACTTGGCAACTCCATTCTTCCACCCGCGGCTCTCGACGAGGTAGTCAAAGAGCAGTGCAATGATGTAGTTCGGCTGCAGAAAGGTTCCGTCGGAGTCGACGATGCCGAAGCGATCGGCGTCGCCATCGGTCGCAATGCCAATCTGCGCCTGAGTTTCGCGCATCTTCTTGCGCAGGTCCTCCAGAAGATGGTCGTCCGGCTCCGGAGCGTGCCCGCCAAAGAGAACGTCGCGATTGTCATGCACCGTCGCTACCTGGACGCCCGCGCCGCGGAGAAGCTCGTCCGAGTATCCTCGGGCAGATCCCCACATTGGATCGAATGCTACCCGCAGCCCTGCTTTGCGAATAACTTCCAAATCGACGATCTCTCCCAGGCGCTTCAGATACGTCGGCTTCGGATCAAGATCTTCTTGCGCAGCGGATGCGCCGGGCGTGGCACTTCCAGAGCCAGCATTGTCTGCCGCAATAATTTCTGCTTCGATCTTCCTGGTCACCTCCGGCAGGGCCGGGCACCCGTCAGGAGTGGAAAACTTGATGCCGTTGTACTCCGGCGGATTGTGCGAAGCGGTGAAATTGATAACGCCGTCAGCCTTGTGATGAATCACCGCATGGGCAAATGCCGGTGTGGGCGCGGGTTCTGCGACGACCAGCGGCGTAATTCCCTGCCGCGACAGAATCTCCGCGGCCATGCTGCAAAACGTCTCGCCCAGAAAACGCGGATCGCGTCCCACGATAACCCGCGCTCCTTTCGGCTTCTGCGAAGCCACGTAGCGCGCAATCCCGCTCACCGCGCGGCGGACGTTGACGAAGGTGAACTCCTCCGCCATGACAGCCCGCCAACCGGATGTGCCAAATTTGATTTGTGTGTGCATGTTCGACCTCACCTGGTGCCTGCGAGGTGCTAATCTCTCCCTCGACAGGCCGAAAGCCGGGACCTAAGAGCTGACGGCTGATTTTATATGACTGACAAACGAATCGTCCTCTCCACCGCTGGTTCCGAGGAAGAAGCTCGCAAAATCGCGAGCCACCTGGTTGAGACGCAGCTTGCCGCCTGCGTGAACATTATTCCTCACATCGAATCCATGTATCGCTGGAAGGGGAAGGTTGAGTCGAACCGCGAGTGGCTGCTGGTCATCAAGACGAGCGCGGAACGCTTTCCCGCGGCTCGGGACGCGATTCGAGCGATGCACTCTTACGAACTACCCGAGTGCGTCGCGGTTAGCATTACGGACGGCAGTCCGGAATATCTGCAATGGCTGAGCGATTCGTTGCCGGCACTGTAGTCAGGCTCGTGAGCGATTTACGGCACTCTTCCCCGCAGATTCAGTCGCCAGTAGTCCAGCAGGAACGGAGGATCATCACCTGCGGCTTGCTCGGTGAGCGTCGCCATGAACTCAGTGCGAAGATCTTCTGTGGGGATGCTCTCCAGATGCCGGCGCAAAATGATGTTGCGCACGAACTCGCCGTATTGGTCAGCGCTACTGAGGATCGTCGGCGCTGCTTCGATCGAGGTCTCAACCTCGACAAAACCCGCGCCGCGTAGGCTCTTTGCTCCGTCTTCAGCATTCTGAAAGAGCCACGGCTCGCGGAACCCGTCAAAGAAGGCCGCGAACTTCGGAGTGGCGGCCAGGGCGTTCACCCGGTTGCGCAAGCGGGCCGTATTCGGCCCACCGCCACACTGCGCCTCCAGAAATCCTCCGGGCCGAAGAATTTGACGCAGGTGCGCGAAGAGTTGATCGTGATCAAGCACCCAATGGAAAGCCGCCGTGCTCACCACAGCGTCGAACGCCTGCTTGAACGGCAAATGCAGAAGGTCGCAGACCACAAGGCTGATGCGGGGATCAGACGCCGCATCCAGATGCTCGCGTGCAGAACCAAGCATGTTCTGGGAGAGATCGACTCCCACCACGCGGCCACGAGGCAAAGCTTCGAGCAAATCAGCCGTAAGGCGTCCGGTGCCGCACCCTGCGTCCAGCACCAGTTCATCGCCACGAAGATGCAGCCGCGCCAGCACTTTCTTTCCCCAACTCACTTGGGGTCCAGAGAGCCGGTGATACACCGAAGAATTCCACTCACGCGAACCGGATTGTTGTTGGTTGCCCATACCTAATAATGAGGGGAGCGCGGAGATTTGAAAGTCTAATGTATTTCCATGAAGATCCGTGCGAATCCGCGGCAAAAAAGTCGTTCTAGATTGCTTTCAGCGCCGAATCCAGATCGTCGAGAATGTCGTCCACATCTTCGATGCCGACAGAGATGCGCACCATGCCGTCGGTTATGCCAATCGCCTTGCGCCCTTTCACGCCCAGCCCGGCATGAGTCATGGTCGCGGGATGAGAAATCAGTGTCTCCACGCCCCCTAGCGATTCGCCGAGCGAGCACACGCGCACCTTCTTGAGCATCTTGTTGGCATTCTTCAAAGACCCAGTCTCAAACGTGATCATCGATCCGAAGCCACTCATCTGGCGCTTAGCGAGCGCGTGCTGCGGATGCGTAGTCAGCCCCGGATAGAATACCGCCCTTACCTTTTTGTGTTTCGAGAGAAAATCGGCCACGATCCGGCCACTGCGATCATGAATCTCCATGCGCGCCGCGAGAGTCTTCACGCCGCGCAGCACCAGCCAGCATTCAAACGGAGAGAGTATCGCGCCTGCCGCTTTCTGCAGGAAGGCCAGCTTTTCCGCATGCTCTTTCTTCGCACACACCACTACCCCGCCCAGGCCGTCGCTGTGGCCGTTGAGGAACTTCGTGGTCGAGTGCACCACCAGGTCTGCACCCAGCGCAAGCGGCTGCTGGAAATACGGAGACATGAATGTGTTGTCCACGACTAGCGAGACTTTTTTCCGCCGGCATATTGCGCTGATCGCAGCGAGATCGCTGAGCCGCATTAGCGGATTCGTCGGAGTCTCCACGTAAACCATGCGAGTGTTCTTGCGAATCGCGCGCTCGACATTCTCCGCATCGGACGTATCGATGTAGGAAAACTCCAGCCCGAACCCCGTCATCACCTGGTTGAACAGGCGTGGAGTTCCGCCGTAAAGATCGTTGCCACAAACCACGTGGTCGCCGGCCTTGAGCATGCTCACGATGGCGTTGATCGCGGCCATGCCACTCGCGAAAACCGGCGCCGCCACACCGCCTTCGAGCGCGGCGAGATTCTGCTCCAGCCGTGTGCGCGTGGGATTCGAGACGCGCGAATACTCATAGCCTTTGTGCTCGCCAATCCCCTGCTGCACGTAGGTTGAGGTCGGGTAGATGGGTACCGTCACCGCACCCGTCAAAGGATCGGGCTCCTGACCGGAGTGAATGGCGCGCGTCGCAAAACCTAGTTCTTTGTCTTTTTTCATTCGCTTGAAAGAGTTTACTGAACAAACGTAATTCGATTAGGGATCTCTTCCCAGTTTCAAGAAGAACCTATCCATCACCGTGGAAGAGCGGCGCTTTCAACGCCGCGTAAAAATCGAAGCGCTCTCGCGGGTTTCAGCCCTAGTGGTCGTACTCCACGGACCGCTAAATACCGCCCTCGAAAATCTTCTTCGACAAATACCGTTCAGCCGAATCCGGAATGATGGTGACTACGCGCTTGCCCGCTCCGAGTTTCTTCGCCACCGCCAGGGATGCAGACACCGCCGCACCTCCGCTCGATCCCGCGAGAACGCCTTCCCGCGCCGCCAATACCTTGACCATGTCGAACGCGTCGACGTCGGTCACCATCATGACTTCATCGCACACCGAGCGGTCAAACGTCTTTGGGATGAAACTTGCTCCAATGCCTTCTACCTTATGGGGACCGGGCTGACCACCGCCCAGCACCGAGCCCTGCGTTTCGACGGCAAACGCCTGCACGCGCGGCAACTTTTCTTTCAGATAGCGCGCAATTCCGGAGAATGTTCCGCAGGTGCCACAGCCCAGCACAACCGCATCGACGTTCCCGTCCATCTGTTCGAAGATTTCGTGTGCGGTAGTTTCGTAGTGATAATCAGGGTTGGCGGGATTCTCAAATTGTCCGGCCATAAATGCAGTGGGGTCGCCGGCGACCAATTCTTTGGCCCGACGAATCGCACCCTGCATGCCCTCAGCGTCAGGAGTGCGCGTCACTTCCGCACCGAGCGCGCGCATGATGATCACCTTCTCTTCGGAGAATTTTTCTGGAACGAACAGCTTGACCTTATAGCCGCGGTTCACCCCAATCAAAGCGAGACCAATGCCTGTATTCCCCGCGGTCGCCTCGACGATGGTGCCGTCGGGTGCAAGTTTTCCGTCTTGCTCGGCGCGGCGGATAATTCCGATCGCGGCCCGGTCCTTCACGCTGCCGCCCGGATTCAGGTACTCGAGTTTTGCAAACACATCGGCCGATCCCGCCGGAACCAGGCGTTTCAGCTGGAGGATAGGCGTTTCGCCAACTAGTTGGGTAATGTCGTCGGCGACGCGCAGGCGGGACATTTCAGGATTTTTCGAGCGCACCTTACAGGGTACGGGCAGTGTGCGGAATCGTCAATCGCTCCAGCAAACTAAAGCGGTATTCAACCCCTCCAGTAACTGGTATCTGATCTTGTCTCGGTTGCGAGTCCCCGCGTTGCCGATAAATATTTCGCAGAACGCGGGCGGTATTATGGAGTTGCCCGCGGAGCGGGCTCGAAGCGGCATGCTGAAGGACTTCGCCACCATCATCGTTCAGACTCTACGGCAGAAGGGCTTCCGTGCCTACCTGGTTGGCGGATGCGTGCGCGATCTGTTGCTGGGGCGTGAACCGAAAGACTACGATGTGGCAACCAACGCAACACCGCAAGAGGTCATGGGCATCTTTCCTGAGACCTACGCGGTTGGAGCGCAATTCGGCGTCGTGCTCGTGCCCGCGCCCGATGCCGCTGCGAATACCCCTTTGCCAGAACTCGCTTCAACATTTCACGCCATTGAAGTAGCCACGTTCCGCAATGACGTTGGCTATTCCGACGGTCGCCATCCTGATGAAGTCCGCTTCAGCCAGGACCCGCGCGAGGATGTTGCCCGGCGGGATTTCACCATCAACGGCATGCTGCTCGATCCCGTCACCAGCGAGGTGCTCGACTATGTGGGCGGCCGCGCCGATCTGGAAGCAGGCATCATCCGCAGCATCGGAGACCCCGAACTTCGCTTTGGCGAAGACAAGCTGCGAATGCTGCGGGCCGTGCGCTTTGCAGCGCGCTTCGAATATGGCATTGAGCCCGGCACCTTTGCAGCGATGCAGAAACTGGCTCACCAGATCGAGGTAGTATCGCGCGAGCGAGTACGCGATGAACTGACTCGAATGTTGACGGAGGGGCACGGCCGTCGTGCGTTTCTTTTGCTCGATGAGAGCGGCCTGTTGAAGCACGTCTTACCGGAAATTTCCGCCATGAAGGGAGTTGCGCAGCCGCATGAGTATCATCCCGAGGGCGACGTCTTTGTGCACACGTTGCTTCTTCTGGAGAATCTCCCGCACCCATGCCCGCTGACGTTGGCCTGGGGCGCGTTGCTGCATGATGTTGGCAAGCCTCCGACCTTCCGTGTGGCTCCCGACCGCATTCGTTTCGACGGCCACGTTGAAGTCGGCGTGAAGATGGCGGAGGAGATCTGCCGGCGCTTACGCTTCTCCAACGACGAGACGGCTCAGATCCTCGCGCTGGTCGACAATCACATGCGGTTCGGCCACGTCACGCGCATGAAGGAATCCACGCTGAAGAAGTTCCTCCGGCTGCCGTCGTTCGATGAGCATCTAGCCTTGCATCGTGCCGACAGCCTGGCCAGCCATCGTATCTTGAGCACATATGACCTGGTCCGTCAGAAGCTGGCGGAGATTCCCCCTGAAAAGATGCGCCCAATACCGCTCGTCACCGGCGATGATCTGATTGCCGCGGGTCATGCGCCCGGGCCTAAATTCCGCGAGATCCTGAATGCCGTGGAAGATGCCCAGCTCGAGGGCCGGCTGCCATCGCGCGATGCGGCTCTCGAGTTTGTGCGCCGCGAATTCCCCGTTTGAGGCGCGCTGTGCCATGCGCCTACCGGCTCTGCGACGGGGTGCTAAAATCAACCTTTCTTTCACGTCGACTGCAGCACCCACCGAGATGAGGCACGCACATTTGGAGCAGGCAGGCAACGCGCTCGAGAAGATTGTCGCGCAGTCTCTGCGCCAGGCGCCTCCAGCAGAGGCACCGCTGCTGGCATGGCCCGTCGTCTGCGGCTCAACGGTCGCCGAGCGTACACAGGCGACAGCGTTCGGGGAAGGAGTATTGCAGGTGGAAGTCGCGGACGCAGGATGGAAATCTGAGTTGCAGGCCCTCGCGCCAAGGTATCTAGTCGCAATCAACCGTTACACAACCGAGCCGGTTCGCAGAATCGAGTTCGTCGTGGCTCGCTTCGGAATCGCAAATAAGAATCCGCGCTGAAAGCCCAAACTCTATTTCATGAAAGTCACAGACAAAGACGTTGCCTACGTTGCGGACCTGGCGAATCTCGAACTCACCGAGCAAGAGCGCACAGGAATGCTGCGAGACCTGAATTCGATCCTCGACTACATGGACCGGCTGAACGAACTCGACACTTCCGACGTGCCGCCTATGGCGCAGGTTTCGGATCGCGATGGAGTCGACGAGTCGAAGCAAGGAAGCGAGCGCTTCGCATACGCGAACCGCGAGGACGTCCTCGAAGGACTGCGCAAGTCGTTGCCGCATGAAGTCGCACTGGAGAATGCACCGGACGCCGACGACAATTTCTTCCGGGTGCCGAAAGTGATTGAACGATAGAGGTAAACGATTGCGTCTCATCATTTCTTGCCTTTTGAGCGTCGGCGTGTCCTGTGCGCAATCCGCGACTCCTTTGCCTCTGCGTTTTGATCTTTCGAAAGTTGGCATGGTGGTTAACGGAGAACAAGAGTGCAATGACACGAATCCGCGCTTGCAGGAAATTCCGTCAACTACGATGGATCAGATTTTGGCGGCGGAATCTAAAGCAGTACCGGTGTTGGTAGGAATGATTGCCGAGAAGCAGATGGCTCAAACGAGGGAGCCCATTATTTGTTACTGGCCGGGTATGGCCATCGGCGACATTGCCTTCGTACTATTGACCGGTTTGTTTAGAGACACGAGCGGCAAAACAACGGTTCCGGGCGCCGACTGGGCGAGCATGATGGATCCTGAAGACAAAGACAGGCCGGCTTGGGAGCAACTCAGTCTCTTTGTCAAGAGGCATGGCCGAGCAGCCCTTCAAGCGAAGTGGCAAAAGGTATGGGCCCGCTACAAAGACCAGGTTTACTGGAATAAGAAAGAAGAGTGTTTTCGGTTGAAAGGCCAGTAAGTGGATCTGACACTACTCACCATCGAAACCGCTCGCTCAGCCGTACAGGAGCGTAAGACGACAGCGCTCGCGCTGGCGGAGGCTCACTACGCCCGCATCCAAAAAGAAGACGGCCAGATCGGCGCATTTCTGACGCTGTCGAAAGAGCGCGCCCTGGAACAGGCGGACCGCATCGATCGCATGGCAGCTGAAGGCAAGACCCTTCCGCCGCTGGGCGGCGTGCCCGTTGGTATTAAGGATGTGATGAGCACGCGCGGTGTACGCACCACCGCCGGATCGAAAATCCTCGAGAAGTACATACCTCCTTACGACTGCACCGCAGTTTCGCGTTTGGAAGCCGCGGGCGCCGTGGTCCTGGGAAAGATGAACTGCGACGAGTTTGCCATGGGCTCGTCGAACGAAAACTCCGCGTATCGCCCGGTGCGGAATCCGCGCGATGTGAGTCGGGTGCCCGGAGGCTCTTCCGGTGGGTCGGCCGCCGCAGTAGCGGCAGACATGGCGGTCGTGACGCTGGGTTCGGACACGGGCGGGTCGATCCGCCAGCCGGCATCGTTTTGCGGCGTAGTCGGATTGATGCCGACCTACGGGCGCGTCTCGCGTTACGGACTCATCGCCTTTGCATCGTCGCTCGACCACATTGGACCGCTGTCCAAGACGGTAAGGGACGCGGCGACTGTGCTGGGCACAATTGCCGGGCGCGACCCGATGGATTCCACTTCTGCCGATGTCCCGGTGCCCGACTACATTGCGGAACTCGACACACCCGTTCGGGGAATGAAGCTAGGCGTCGCGAAGGAGTATTTTGGCGAGGGGCTGGACGCAGAAGTTCGCCAGGCGGTCGAAACAGCAATCGACAAGTTGAAGGGATTGGGCTGCGAGATTGTTCCCGTTTCCCTGCCCCACACGCCTTACGCTATTCCCACGTACTACCTGATCGCGACTGCGGAGGCCTCGTCGAACCTTGCCCGCTTCGACGGCGTGCGCTATAGCCACCGGGCTAGCGGAGTTAGGACTTTGTCAGAAATGTACCGGCGCAGCCGTGATGAAGGTTTCGGCGCCGAAGTCAAACGGCGAATCATGCTCGGCACCTACGCGCTGAGCGCCGGATACTACGATGCGTACTACCTGAAGGCGCAGAAAGTACGGACGCTACTGACTCGCGACTTCGATAAGGCGTTTGCTAAAGTCGATGCCATCGTCACGCCGACCAGTCCCACCGCGGCATTTCGCCTGGGCGAGAAATCGAATGATCCGCTTGCCATGTACCTGGCAGATATCTACACGGTGACCGCAGATCTGGCCGGCATTCCGGGAATTTCTATTCCGTGCGGAGAGACGCGCGAAAAGCTGCCGATTGGATTGCAGATTCTGGGCAAGCACTTCGATGAGAGCACGATCCTGCGCGTAGCACACGCCTACGAACAAGCGGCGTAGGTATCGGGCTTTGTTGCTAGTCGCCGGTTTGGTAGTAACTCTCTCCCGCACAGCCACGGCACAACACTCTCCCGTCGCGGCGTACTTCTTTACGAAAGTTGATTCCCTCTCCGCATTCTGAGCAGACTACGCGCTCGCCTTTGTATCCCGGGAATTCTTCCGGTGGTAAGTCGACCTTCACCCACTGCGCGGTGAATAGATCGTGATTGGAGATCTCGCGATAGGCCCGCATTTGTTGCTGGTTTTTGTCCGCAACCTCGGGATGCATCTCGCGAGCCAGAGCTTTGGACGATTCCTTCGCCGCAATTCGGATCGCCTTCCCCGTGTTCACATCCACGAAAGTGGCTGCAACCTTCCCCCAGTCGCGGAATTTCAGGGCGCGTTTTCCCAGACGGCATCCGGTCACCACCGCAACAGCGTCCGTGGCGCAGCGGTCAATTTCCACGAACGTGACGAGGCGCTTCCGGTCTTTTCCTTGCGGATCGTCGACGCCAAGTTTTTGCAGGCCGAACATGGCGAGGCGCACACCTAAGACTTGCCCGGCACAGATGTGCCCATGGGCCTGCTCGGCATCGCGGAGGTATTCATCGAGGGATTTCACAAAAGAAGCTCTCAGTCGTCAGCTTCCAGCTTTCAGCTGTCAGCCGAACATCGCCTGGATCATTTTCTGCGCCACCGGATTCCATCCTTGGTGATTTCGACAATCACGCCCGCTTCGGCTAGTTCGGCGCGGATGGCGTCAGAGGCTTTGAAGTCGCGCGCGACGCGGGCAGCTTTCATCTGCGCAGTCTTCGTCTCTATATCGGCGTCCGAGAGTTGTCCAGACTGCACCGCCTCGCGCAATTGAGTACTGACGTCCTGGTCGCGCCCTTCTGTCGCGGCCCAATCGAAGACCCGCTTCATCTTTGGTCCATCGTCATCATCAAGCACAGCGAAAATCTCGTCGAACTTCGCGAGTGCCGTGAGCAGGGGCCCCGAATCATCCGACTTGACTCCGCCGGTGTCGAATGCGGCGTTGGCCTGTCGGACCATCTCGAAGATGGCGGCTTGTGCCTGAGCAGTGTTGAGATCGTCGTCAAGCGCAGAGCGCATGCGATCCACGGTGTCTTTCGCGAGCGATTGCATCGCAGGCGTGGAGCCCGCAGGAAAATTTCCTGCACTCAGTCGCAAGCGAAAATTCCGCAGGCGCTCGACCGAAACGGCGGCCTGCTTCAGGCCATCGAAGGTAAAGTTCAACTGGTTCCGGTACGGAACCGAAGTGAGCAAGTATCGAATCGAAGATGGCTTGTGCCCCTTAAGAACCAGGTCGCGCAGCGTAAAGAAGTTGCCGAGGCTCTTCGACATCTTCTCGCCTTCAACCAGCAGGAAGCGCGCATGAAACCAGAAGTGCACGAAAGGCTTACCGGTAAGCGACTCCGATTGTGCGATCTCGTTTTCGTGGTGCGGAAACACGAGATCCTCACCTCCGGCATGCAGGTCAAAGGTCTCTCCCAGTTCCTGCATCGACATGACTGAGCACTCCAGGTGCCAGCCCGGCCGCCCCGGCCCGATCGATGTGTCCCACGACGCTTCGCCCGGCTTGGGCGCTTTCCACAGGGCAAAGTCACGCGCGCTGTCCTTGTCATATTCGTCAACATCGACGCGCGCGCCGTCGAGCATTCCTTTGAAATCTTTCTTGGAGAGCTTGCCGTACTCGGGGAACTTCGCGATGTGAAAGTAATAGGAGCCATCGTCGGTGCGGTAGGCAATTCCCTTCTCGACCAGCTTGGCCACAAAGGTGGCCATCTGAGCGATATTCTCCGTTGCGCGCACCAGTTTCGGCGGTTCGATGTTGATCATCGCCGCGTCTTCGACGAAAGCCTTTTCATACTTCGCAGTCAATTGCTGAACGCTGATCCCATCCCGCGCGGCGTTGCGGATAATCTTGTCGTCTACATCTGTGATGTTCATCGCGTACTGCACCTTGTATCCGCTTTGCCGCAGAAACCGGTGCAGAAGATCGACCGCGATAAATGTCCGGAAGTTGCCGATGTGCCCGTAGTCATAAACGGTGGGGCCGCACGCATACATGCGTACTTCGTTGTCGCGAAGCGGGCGAAACTCCTCAATCTGCGACGACAGGGTGTTATAAAGACGAAGCGCCATAGTGATTTTCGAGTGTCAGGAACGAACTTAAGATTCTAGGGGTCCGCTGGAAAGTGGGTCAAATGGCGGTCATGCAGCCGGATTCCGCGCCGGCGGCAGGGCATGCGTGTGCTCGCGCAAGCGCTGTTGCACAAGAATCACGTAATGCAGCGCGGACACAATCGTGAAGATGAAAGTCGCTCGCAGAAACTCGGTACGCGCGATCCATATCCAGCGTAGCGGGCGGATTTCGAAAAGAAGAACGAAAAACACAGCGCTAATCTGCGAGAACGTGTTTGCCTTGCCGAACATGCTGGGGCGGAAGTTCCGCAGTCCCGCAATCGCGAATAGCACAGCGCTGGCCGCCAGGATCGAAATATCCCGGCTAAAGACGAGCACGGTGAACTTCCACGGGATCTTATGCAGGATCGAAAGGATGAGAAACATGGTGCTCAACAAAAGCTTGTCGGCGATGGGATCTAGATACTGCCCGAGCAGCGTCTGCTGATGAAGGGTGCGCGCGAGCAGGCCGTCCAATCCATCGCTGAACCCCGCAATCACGAATACGACGAGCGCCCAGAGATAATGTCCATCCACAAGATGAATCACGATGAACGGAACAAAAATCATCCGCAGCAAAGTGAGCTGGTTGGGAGCTGTGAAAATCTGCGAGAGCTTCACGCACGCTCCTTCGAAGCATGCGATCTGGACGCCGCATAGGGCTCGCGACCGTGTTGGATATTGTGTGGAGATAGGGCGTCCACCGGGTCTAGTCCAGTCTTAGCGCGGAAGCGGTGCGAGAGCGATGCCAGGTTCCCGTCAGAGAGATCGAGTTCGACACGCTCAATGCGATGCATGGGGAAGAAAACGACCGAGGGAGTGAATGGCTCGCCCTCCTTGACCATCGCGGCGATGTCCTCGAATGAGGCCAAGTCGGCTCCGCTCAGGCTCAGCCCTTTGGGAGCGAGCTCAAGAATCATCCCCCATACTTTTTCGCGAGGGTTCCCCAGAGTCACGACGACCAGGACCCCGGGTCGAAAAGGATGGGTCGTGCCGGCAGGTGCGGCGGGACTACGCCTGGATACGCTCTTTTCCACTCCAAGATTGTCGCCGGGAGCAGCATGCATTGCAACCCCGGCTGAAACTATGGACGTGCAGGTACGCGCTGCGTTACTCCTCCATGCCGTCGAGAAGGGACCGGAGCTTGCCGGAGCGGGATGGATGGCGCAGCTTGCGCAGTGCCTTGGCTTCGATCTGGCGAATGCGCTCACGAGTCACGTCGAACGACTGCCCGACCTCTTCCAGCGTGTGTTCTGAGCCGTCCTCCATGCCAAAGCGCATGCGGATGATTTTTTCTTCGCGCGGACTGAGCGTGCGCAGCACGTGGGCGGTGCGCTCCTGCAGGTTCCCGTTGATCACCGCTTCGGCGGGCGAAACTTTGGTGCGGTCTTCGATCAGGTCGCCCAGATGCGAGTCTCCTTCCTCGCCAATCGGCGTTTCCAGCGAGATCGGCACCCGCATGATCTTGCGGACCTTGCGTACCATGGCCTCGGGAATATCCATCTGCTTGGCAATTTCCGCAGATGTGGGCTCGTGTCCCAGCGACTGCACTAGCTGCCGCGACGTGCGGATCAGCTTATTGACGACTTCGATCATGTGCACTGGCAGGCGAATCGTGCGCGCCTGGTCGGCCAGAGCCCGGCTGATGGCCTGCCGAATCCACCAGGTGGCGTAGGTAGAAAACTTGTAGCCGCGCCGGTATTCGAACTTGTCCACTGCCTTCATCAGCCCGACGTTACCTTCCTGAATCAGGTCCAGAAACTGCAGTCCGCGGTTGCCGTATTTCTTGGCAATGGAAACCACCAGGCGCAGGTTGGCTTCAATCAGTTCATGCTTGGCCTGCTCGCACTTCATTTCGCCTTGAATGATTTCGCGCTGCGTCCGCTGCAGCTCATGAAACGTCATACCCGCATCGCTTTCCAACCTTGTCATCTCGACGCGATGCTGTCGCAGTGTGGCGCGATAACTCTTTGCCAGCTCTTGGCTGCGCGTGCTGGCGATCTTCTTTTCCAGGCCAATGAGCTGACGCTCCAGCGGACGCATGATTTCCATGGTCTTGTTGACCCGCTCCGCAAGGCGCTTGCGTTCGGCGGCGTTAAAGCCGAGGTTGCGGATGATCAACGAAATCCGAACCATCTCGCGTGACAACTGGTACCGGCAGCGCCGATGATCGCGCGGCTTCGTCTTCGCGGAGATCGTCCCCAGCCGTTCGGTCAGCTTTTGGGCAGTCTTGTAGTGTTTCTGCAACTGATCGATGCGACCCGTGATGTCCTTGACGCGGCGTTGCAGGATCTCGTCGGTAATCTCATCTTCATCGAAGACGACCGTGTCTTTAATCGAGCGTAGGCCGTGCTTCAAATCCTCGCCAATCGCCAATACCTGCTGGATCACGATGGGTGATCGCGAAAGCGCCTTAAGCGTGGCCAGTTGCCCGCGCTCGATCCGCTTCGCGATTTCGACTTCCTCTTCGCGCGTCAGCAGCGGCGAGGCGCCCATCTCTCGCAAGTACACACGAACGGGATCGCTGGCCGCATCCGGAGCGCCAGGGGTCAGATCAAGCTCGACCTCGTCCGTATCCCTCGCCAGCTTCTGTTCCAGGGTGGAGTACGGCAGGTGAGAATCGCCCTCAAGCACGTCGAGTCCCCGCGTGCCAATACTGCTAAGCATGTCGTCCACATCTTGCGTGGAACTCGCTTCGTTCGGAATCAGATCAACCACCTCGTCGTCAGAGACAGTGGTCGATCCCTTTTCAGACATCAGACGGTTCTTCGTGTGATCCATCGCCAAGTGGAATGCCTCTTCGGTGCCCTTTATCGGGAGGGAGAAAGCTCTGCTGATCTGAACGTGACTCATCTAGACAGACAAAGTTCTATACAGACAAGTCTCAACGGAAACTGCCGTGATCTGCGACGCTGCCCTGTTTCAGGCTCACGACGTCCCCCTCCGCAACGGCGAGAATCCGCACTCGTGCTCGCAAGACTCTCTGCCAGTTGGACTTGCGTCCCTTGGATCTCGTTCGCGGTCAGGGACAATAGCGTGGGAGTACTCCCTACGGTTGAGAACGAGCCTTGCCTTACTGAGACCTGTCATCCGGTCGAAATTACGACCCACTACCGCACTTTACCACATCTGGGGGATAAAGCCTTGGGCGTCGATTTGCCGCAAAGCCCCGTGGCGCCTCAGCCGGCGCGAATCGCAGGACGCTACAAAAAGCCCGACGCGGACCGTCCTGAACCCGCGTGGTAAAATTCGTACAGGTCTCCAACTGCCTCTTTGGACGATGTAGGCGCGTAGCTCAGTTGGTTAGAGCGCTACCTTGACACGGTAGAGGTCAGGAGTTCGAGTCTCCTCGTGCCTACCATTTCCTTCAATCAGTTGCCCAAACCCCCTTCGGAAAATCAGGGTCCATTTGGGCCCAATAAGCGCTCCGACTCCCAAACAAGATTTCGCTCGCAGATGGTCGTCGTCCTGCGCGCCGGATTTGTCTTGGAGAATTTAATGAATCAGCTGGGATTTGCTTGCAGACAGTGATCCCCTTGGAAGGACCGCGTCGACCAGTTTGTCCCGAGCGAGACGCTTGGTTTTCGATGTCGCCTGCAAGTATTGGTTGGTGACGTTGAGGTTGCTGTGGCGCAAGTAGTCGCGGACGACGAGCGGAGTGCTACCTCGACAGGATAGAGGCCAGCGGCCTTAGGAGACTCTCCGACAATCACAGCGAGGGTGCCCGCGCGGCGGGCCAGCGCCAATCCGCACCTTAAAGCCTTGGCTGGTCTTGGCGAAGTCGGTAGGCGTTTCGGTGGACGGTCAAAGAGTGAAATTGGCCATCTTTCGCCAGTAACCGGAGAAAGGGGGCTGGGAGCGGTCTCTCTGGTTGACCCGCCGTTCACTCTTTAGGGGCAACAGTCGCCGTCGTCTCTCGCAGGACCCAATTGGCACCTTTGTTGGGACAGCTGCGATTGCCGCAAAGTCCCAGGATAGTTCCCTTCTCGACAGTCTCGGTAGAGTGACACGCCAAATGCTCATATCGCCCGGTGTCCGGGGCGGAGCTTCCGACTGCACGATGAACCCCTATGTTTGCCATGAGGTCCTCCTCTTGTTGGGCTGCGTGAGGAACGCGCGAACTTATGGGCAACAGGAGTTTAGAGCCATCGAGGCAGGGAGAACTGTTCAACAATGCTCACCTGAATAAACCGAGGGCACCTCAGCCTCAAAGCTGGACGTCAACAGGCGGCAGCATTCAAAACTACGGAGCGCTATCTTGGCTGCAAGCAGAATCTCGGCCATCCGGTAAACGACCTTTTCGATCTCAGAGTGGACGCGCAGCAGGCTAGGCCGGACGAATCGATTCCAGCGACCACACCCGGCGAGACCGTAGAAAGTAAACGCGAGACAGGCTTAGAATGCGGCCACGGAGGATCCGAAGATGAACGAGCCAGGGACGACTCAACCCACGCACCCGTGCCGGAACGAACCGAGTTGGTCGAGGTCGGAAAAGGCCATCGCCCGGAAAGTCTACGACGCCGCTCTAAAGCGGGAACTTCAGGATGTCATGCAGGAAGCCAAACAGATGGCGATCAGGATCAAGGAACCTGCCGACGCGTGGCGCTTGGAGCGCTACTTGACCCAGCGTCGTAAGGACATCGACCGGAGATACGAGTTTCGATCCTCCCGGCTAACGCAAATGTTGGGCATGCTCTTGTGCGAACGTCGAATCAGTAGGGAAGAACTGCGCGGCTTGGGAGAGGACAAGATGAGGGCGATTCATTCTTGCGCTGACCTTCTATCGCGGTACGCAGCTTGAGCAGGATTTTGAACCACCAACACCTGATGGCGACATTTCTCACAATGGAGGGTCCGCTTCGGCAATGATAATGGCGTTTTTGCTGGCTTTTCTTTTGGGCTGTGTAGATGGTCTACGGTCGATGACACCCCCGGCGCTGGTGTGTTGGGCGGCCTATCTCGGCTGGCTGCGTTTCTCCGGAACGAGGCTCGCTTTCATCAACCATCGATCCACGTTGGTAGTGTGCACAGTTCTAGCAGTCGTCGAACTGATCGCCGACAAGCTGCCGAACACGCCAGCGCGCACGGCGCCCCTCGGACTGATCGCACGTATTTGTTTTGGAGGCGCATGTGGTCTGGCGATTGCCACAAGTGCCGGTACGAGCCTCTCTTTTTCGGTGCTGTTTGCCTCAATCGGTGCACTCGTCGGCGCCTTTGCCGGTTATCATAGCCGCCGTTTACTAGTCTCCAGGTTTCATGCGCCAGATTTCGCCGTAGCGGCTGCCGAGGACGTGCTTGCGATTGCAGGTGGATTGTGCATCCTTTGGTACGTCGCACAATAGGTGAGTCGTGAAATCTGTTCGCAACTCGGAGGCGCCTTAGCCCGGTCAAAACGGGTAATCGCCGTTAGCGACAGTTATCAGATTCCGGCTTCCCGCGTGATGCAACTCGTTATCAATTTGAAACCTCAGTGCCGAGAGCATCTAGCGGAAAGTGGTCAATTTTGAACAGACCGACGTTCTTTGGCTGAGTTAATTTTCTGATCATGACTGCGGCGCGGCAGCGAGCTGGTTCAACCCAAACGCGGTCATTCGCTCATGATGAGTTTGTATTGCCTTGGGTATCATAACGCCGCTCCACGTCGAGCCAAAGCCCAGTAGGAACTCTCCAAAGGAGATTGGCTATGGATTCCCCTCTTGTGTTGTGCATCGACGACCTTCCACAAGCTTTTGAGCTGCGCAAGAACGTTCTGGAATCTCATGGTTATTGCGTCAAGATCGCATCGAGCGGCCACACCGCAATGAAGTTGCTGGAGAACGCGCCGGTAGCTGCGGTTCTGCTGGAGTACAAACAGGAAGGCATGGACGCGGAAGCCGTAGCCTGGCACATCAAGCAGCGGTTTCCTAGTCTGCCGATCATCCTGCTTTCAGCGTACGTCGATATGCCGGAGCGGGTTCTGTGGTTGGTGGATGAATACGTGATGAAGAGCGAACAGCCGGAACGGATCGTACCGCTCATCGAACGGGCGCACAAACGCGCACCACGTTCGAACGAACGATGCCACCGGAGCGAGGCAGCAGCGTAAGGGTCTCTGCCCCAGACTGTTTCAGGCCTTTCGCTGCGCAGGAAACCGTCGTCCGTGATGAAAATCACCGGGCGGCCCGTTAAGGATCAGACTATCGCGCCCGCTGGTATTGCGACCTGCTTGGACACGTTGAGGAGATCGCAGCGAAGAATCGCAGCATCTTTCCATTGTGAGCGATCAAGCTCAGACAGTCCCCTGGGGAGAAGGCCATGCTGGAACATCCCCCGGTGCTCCGTCACCGATCATTCTGGGGGGGT
>Ga0265338_10000354_pt1 | contig 83047 bp, 81 predicted proteins | sample 42126metaG_FD_193579 | JGI IMG/M metagenome (GOLD analysis project Ga0265338, IMG submission 193579) | Rhizosphere microbial communities from Carex aquatilis grown in University of Washington, Seatle, WA, United States - 4-21-26 metaG | ecosystem: Host-associated > Plants > Roots > Rhizosphere...
GGGCGTTGGGCGTTGGGCCTTGGGGCCTTGGGCATTGGGCCTTAGGCATTGGGTGTTGGGTGTTGGGTGTGGGCCCTGAGCCATTAGGCATTGGGCCTTGGGCATTGGGCCTTAGGCATTGGGTGTTGGGTGTTGGGCCCTGAGCCTTAGGCATTGGGCATTGGGTGTTGGGTGTTGGGAGTTGGGAGTTGGGTGTTGGGCCCTGAGCCTTAGGCCTTGGGCATTGGGCATTGGGCTTTGGGCTTTGGGCTTTGGGCCTTGGGCATTGGGCCTTAGGCTTTGGCTGTTCGACTTGCTCCTTGCCCCTCTTGCACTGGAGGCCGACTTTCGATTTAGCGTTTGCTCACTACGTGCGAGCTCGTTGCCAATTTCTCCGTGCTAAAGTTAGACGATGCTGATTCGCTCCCTACTTCTAGCACTTGCTTTCGCCTCTTCGGCTCACGGTCAGGACCCCAGGCTTCGGGACGGGTTTCGCCGTGAGCAGGATGGTTGGGTTTACCTTCACCTTCAAGGAAGCCCTTCCGAGGTTGGTTTCCAATACGGCCACCTTGCCGCCCCTGAAATCGACGACGCGAACAAGGCGGTTCGAATTTACTTGCTTAACACGACCAGCAAGGACTGGAACTTTTACCGCGACGTAACCGCCAAGATTCTTTGGCCAAAGGTCGAGAAGGAATACAAGGAAGAGATCCAGGGCATGGCGGAGGGAATGAGAGCGAGGGGATACGACTTCGACAGCACCGATATTTGTGCGCAGAACGCGTTCGTGGAACTTGCCTGGTACTACGTTCCCTTCCTGACCTCCAAGAAGGACGCCAAGCTGGAGAGCCAGGCGCCGCTTCAATGCAGCGCGTTCGTGGCAACCGGCAGCATGACCGCCGACGGGCGGCCCGTAATGGCCCACAACGCATGGATCGACTACATTCTAGGCGAACGATTCAACCTCATTCTCGATATTCACCCGAAGAAAGGTCACCATATCCTCATGGACGCCTTCTCAGGGTTCATCGACAGCGGCTCTGATTTTGCAATGAATTCGGCGGGCATTATGTTCACGGAAACGACGATCGCCGGCTTTGTAGGCTTCGATCCGAACGGTATTCCCGAATTCGACCGGGCGCGAAAAGCGATTCAATACTCCGACAGCCTCGACGACGTAAAGCGCGCGCTCGAGGTTGGAAACAACGGCGCCTACGCTAACACCTGGCTGATGGCAGATAACAAGACCGGCGAAATCGGCGAGTTGGAACTCGGCCTTAAGAACGTTATGTTCAAGCGTGCCAAAGACGGCTATTTTGTGGGCTCGAATTTCCCACAAAATCCGAAGATGATCGCGGAGGAATGTGACCCGCAACAGTGGCCTTCGAAGGTTTGCATCGACAGACACACCCGTTGGACGACGCTCATGTCGGAAAACAAGGGCAAGATCGATCTAGGTCGCGCCGAAGCCTTCATCTCCGATCATTACGACGAAGTTCTCGGCAAAGATGGGGCTTCAGCAACAACGCTCTGCGGCCACGCCGATTTGGACACCCGCAAAGGCATCGGCGGGCTGGTTATTCCGGATTTCGACCCCTTCGGCGCCTCTCAGGGCAAGGCGACTACGGCCAAACTTGCCGACGGCATGAGCTTTTGGGCACGTATGGGCCACCCGTGCGGGACGCCGTTCGCGGCTGAGCCGTTTTTGAAGGCGCATCCCGAGTTCGAATGGGAGCGGCCCGTGTTGAAGGACATGCCGACCCAGCCTTGGTCGCTGTTCGTGGCTAAGTAGTTCTTTTAGTCTTTGAGTCTTTGAGTTATTGAGTCATTGAGTCTTTGAGTCTTTGAGTCTTTGAGTTTTTGTGTGGAGCTTCCCTTGACGGGTCAGACTGGGAGCCTCACAGCTTTTCGGCGGGGGTAGAGTGGGATGTGGCCGATCAGCGAGTGAGCGAAGTCGAAAGCGAGCAAAAGCTTGTCGGACGCCGCTCGTTCGTCGACTTCCTAGACTCCTCCCGGGAGTGGCGACGCCTGTTTGCGGAGGGCTGGGGCACGTTCTTGCTGGTGATGGTGGCCGCGGGCGGCGGGGCAGTTTCCGCAACCACCGGCGCCGTCAGCCCGGCGTCGGCGGCGGTGGCGCCCGGGCTCATGGTGATGGCGATCATCTACTTCATGGGCGCCGTGAGCGGCGCACATCTGAATCCAGCCGTGACGCTCGCATTTGCCCTCCGAGGAAATTTCCCATGGCGCCGGGTGCCTGGCTATCTCGTCGCTCAGTTTACGGGCGCCTGTCTGGCCGCACTCTTTCTTCGCGAGATGGTCGGATTAAGCGGGAACCTCGGCGCGACCTTGCCCGGCTCCGGCATTGGGGTCGAAAAGGCGCTCATCATGGAGATCATTCTGACTACCGGGCTGGTGAACATCATCCTCGGCACCGCTTCTGGCGCCCGCAACATCGGCACCAATGGCGCGATCGCCGTGGGGGGATATATTGCCCTCTCGGGTCTCTGGGCCGGACCGATCAGCGGCGCGTCAATGAATCCCTTTCGCTCTTTGGCCCCGGATCTCGTCCGCGGAAACCTGGGGACGACTTGGATTTACATCGCGGGGCCGCTGATGGGAGCCATGATTGGAGTCGGATTCGAATGGATACTCAAGGGTAAGCCGACCACGTATGGTTCGATGGCGGCCCAGGGCACTTTGGACGAGGATGTGTGAACGGGCCTGAGGAAAAGGATGGAAACTGGGGTGACGCTGAAGCTCCTGATTGGTCAAACCAGTACGACCGCTTTCGAACTTTCAGTTTCACGCCGTTTTTCCTCGAAGGATGACAGCCAAAAGGACTACTTGCCAAAATCTTCAAATTGGCATATCCTCTAAAGGGCGCCATGCGCCTTTTTATCCGCATGATCAAGTTCCTGAAACTCCTTTTCCCTGCTCTCGCCTTGGTCGCTCCCGTTTGCGCCATGGGCCAGTTCAGCATGCAGACGTTCTCGTATTACACCGGCTACCAAAACGACTACTATAACGGCCTTATGACGAACCTGTCAAAGGACGGAAGCACGGTCCTCCTTCCTGAAGGCTTTTGGACGCCGGCAACCGGCAACGTTGCACTCGTTCTCAACTACACCGGCGGCGTTTTGCATCCTATCCACGGCGACGGGTTCTTCCTCTCCTACCTATCGAGAAACGGCCAGGTTCTCTGCGGTGACAACACCTTTAACCAGGGCAGCGCCTATTACGACGTAGCGATTCTCGCAGACAAGTATGGAGATTACACGATCCTGCCGCCGCCGGTACCGGACGTGCCGCTCCTGAACTACCAATCGGCAGGGCTCTCAGCGGACGGGCTCACCACTTTTGTTTACACGGTAGTTCACGGGGCCAACTACTACGACAAATCTGAGTTCAACGTGTACGCTCTATCGTACACCCAGAGCGGCGGTTATACCACCATCAGGAACGTTCTGGCACAGACCTATATTAACAACATAGTCTCCAGCGAGGATGGCCAAGTTATCGCCGAAGGTGTGGGCGATGGGCCCACGACCATCTATCTCAAGGATCGATCCGGGAATTGGTCGCAAATCCTCTCGAGCTCCCAATACATTTCGGTAACTGCGATGAGCCCCGATGGCAGCGTAGTTTGGGGAACCTATAACGGGAATGGCTATCGATGGACCCAAGCCACGGGGCTACAACTTCTGCCGAACTTTATTCCGAACTCCGTCACGGACGACTCGTTTGCGGCCACTGGCTATTGGATTCCGTACACGGGCGGCGAACTGCATGAAGAGTTGTGGACCGCGAGCGGCGGCACCGTCGACCTCAAAACCTATCTCAACTCAAACGGCCTGAGCGGGTTCTTCGACCTTGACCAGGGCGCGTTCATCTCGGGAGACGGCACTCATTTGGCGTTCAGCGACGAATTTCAAAACGACGGCTTTTACGTAACCATGCCTGGGTTCAAAATGACCGCCAACGACGATTCGTACACGGTACAGCCCAGCGTGCAATCCTCGATCAGCGCAGGGCAAGGGGTTCTCGCCAACGACGTCAACGTGTTCAATGGAACGGCGGCGCTGGTTTCGGGCCCATCGAACGCGGCGTCTTTCACGCTGAACGCGAACGGTTCGTTCCAATATCGGCCCAAGCCGCTTTTCTCTGGCCAGGATACGTTCACCTACCAGATCGATCGCGACCTCACGCCGAGCAACGTAGCAACGGTGACGATAACCGTGCTCTCGTCCGTTAACGTCAACGTTCAGGAGCGGCTGGGCCTCGGCCCCGTGCCGGACGGGACGCAAGTGAAGATATACAATAACGACGGCACGCCTCTTTCGCCACCTCAAAGTGCGACCACGGTAAGCGGTGTTGCCGCGTTTCCTCCGCTCCCGGCGCCAACTGGGTCGAACACCACCTATGAGATCGCCGTGAGCGTTCCCGCTGGCGGCATTGGCAAGCCGGTCGTGGTACACAACGCCAACGGAGGAAGCCTCACCGTTTACCTGACGCCAGTGAGGCCTTTCGTGAAACAGACGCTGACCACCGGCGCCCCGGTTGCATTCGCAAGCACCCTCGTGTGCGGATTCAAATCCTCTACTGGAACAAACGGCTTGGGCGGAGTGGTCTGGCTACCGGACGGCAGCTTCAGCGCCACGTTTACGATGAGCCCAGGCATTCCCGCCGTTGTACCAGCGACCCTCGGCGCTAGCCCGAGTTCCAACCTTAAAGCGGAGGGAACTTATGCGCAGCTTTGCGCCTACCTGACGCGCACTTCTCTGACGGCCAAAACATCGGCGGGCAAGGCTTACATCCCGAAAACGGGCACCTGGGCGGTCAGCCCGGGAGGATTGTCGGAGGCGGTAAACGGCCAGGTAATAAGCGGCCCATGGTGGCTGCCCAACGGAACGTACACTGCGTCGCTTTCGGGGGCGACGGAGAACGGCTCGAGCTCAATTATCGTCGGGCCGCCGACCTCGCAAGGGTGGCAAACCGTGGTCGTCGCGCCCTAAGATCTCCAGATATAAGACCCGTCGCCGGTACCGGTCGATGTGTTAAGAGTTCCTGGCGAGGTGTCAAAGACTGTGCCTCCGTCGTAGACTTTGACGTCCAGGTTATTGCTCACCGGATTGATTCCGAAGGCGTAGATACGTCCACCAGCATCCGCCTGAACAGCTATCCCACAGTTGTAGGTTTGGGCCGAAGTTAGGTCGATTAAGCCGCCGTTTTCCGCCTGGGCCCCCGTTTCAAAGCCGTTCGTGGCATTTCCCAAATCGCAATACTGCGCGGATATAACGCCGTTGCGATTCGCGTAAAGCCCTGTGGTAAAAGACGCTGGACCAGCCCCGTTTAGAGGGAAGTGCGAAGCCAGCACAACCGATCCGCCGAGGTCAGCCGAGATGGCGGTCGCAAAGCCTGTGATCGTCACCGACGTCTCGAGGTGCATGGCGCCCTGGGTTACGGCCACGCCGGTCCCAAACCCCGGATTGGCCGTGTTAGAAATCGTGGTATTTGACACATCCTCGATCGCCCCGCCGCTTACGGCGTTTAGCCCGGAGCCACCAGACACTCCTACGGTCACACCTGATAGGCTTGCAAAGGTGTGGCCGCTGTCGATAACGAATCCGCTAGAGCTAAAGTTGATATTTGCCTGATTATCTCCGATGAGCGAGATTTGGCTCCCCGACTGATGATCCAAGGAAAAGGGAGAGGAGAGTGTTTCGTTGTAGTTGCCATGGGCAGTTGAGATGTAAATGTGCAAGTATGCGCCCGATGCCACCCTGGCATTCTGGACCCAGGACCAAGCGGTTGGGAGAGTCGAGAAGGATTGACCGGCGCCGACGAATACGATCGTATTGGCGCGCACTTCCCACATTTCCCAATCATCGTATTTGAAACCGCCCGGGACTACCGCATGGGTCGCCCTTAGAACGTTTCCCTTCAATTGAACCTGATCGCCGACTGCATAGCTGGAAGCGGACGACCACGCCGGTGGATAGGACTGAGGATGGGCTGCCACCGCCAAAACGGCAATTGTGATAGCGCCGATGAGTTTGGTCAATCTGGCAAGGTTAAGCGACTGCATATTTTCTCCTAGGAAGTGGATGCCATTTAGCCCACCTTTGTTCCCTGCTATTAAGTCTAACGCAGGAATACAGGCCAATGGAAGTGGCGATTCAATGCAATGGCAACATCGGTCCCATCGACCCTCGTTCGGATTGGCGAACTCGCGAATTAAGCCGGATTTTTCTCAGAGGATGACATCCGAAAGGACGACTTGCTGCCCGTTCCGATGAGCGCCTATTATGTAACGGGGGGTGGGTACGTTTAGCCTGCGTGCCAAGGATACCAATGAAAATCTGCAAACAATCTCGGACCATGGCCATTTTGGCTATCTCCTTCTCGCTCGTCGGCTTGGCCGCAGCTCAGCAAAAACCAAGTCCGGATATGCAGCTCAGGATCGAGGCTAGCCAGACAGGCGCCTTCATCGAGAATCGGGGCCAGTGGGATCCTCGGGTTAAGTTCCTCGCCCGATCTGGCGGGATAGATTCTTGGGTCACGCGAGACGGCGTCGTTTACGACTTCCACAAGTTCGTCCCCGACGCCAAAGAGACCGGTCTCTCAACAAAGTTCGTCGAGGCGCCAAGAGGCCGAAGAGTTGGAGATGTTGTCAGAGTCACTTTCGCTGGCGCGAGACCTTCGGATGCGCGGCCAGGGCCCGAGCTTTCCGGCAAGGTGAATTACATGATCGGCAATGACCGAAGCAAATGGTCTATCGGCGTGCGCAGATTCGAAGAGGCTAAAGAGGAACAAATCTACAAAGGCATCTCCGCCCGATACTATTTCGACCACGGCACGCCACGCTACGACCTCGTGGTAGGGCCAGGCGGCGACCCTTCAAGAGTTCGGATGCGCTTCGAAGGCGCTAAGTCCATCGCGATGTCGCCTTCGGGAACACTGGAAATCGGTACCAGCGTGGGTACGGTCGAAGAGCGTGGGCTTTACGCCTATCAGCTTGATGGCTCGCGCAAGGCGCAGGTCGCATGCCGGATGTCGGCGGATGGGAAGACGGTTGGCTTCCAACTCGGAAAATACAACCGCTCGAAACCTCTTGTGATCGACCCGTTGATTTTCAGCACGTATCTGGGCCCCTGCGAGTCCTGCAATGCCCTGGCGGTGGATTCCTCGGGCAACATCGTTGTGACGGGAACTACTGGATTCAGCAGCTTTCCCGTGACCTTGGGCGCATACCAGACCAGCGTTGGCCCCAACTACACCGCCTTCGTCAGCAAATTGAGTTCGAATGGCCAGGCCTTGCTGTGCTCCACTTATTTGGGAGTCAGCGCCACTGGTACCGGGGTGCAGCTTGATTCCTCCGGGGACATCGTTGTGGCAGGATACACACAGTCAAGCGCTTTTCCCGTCACTGGGGGCGCGTTCCAAACCACGGATAGTGGGATTGGCAATATCGGCTTTATCGCCAAACTAAGCTCAGACTGCGGAACCCTACTATTCAGCACCTTTCTCGGCGGCAGCACCGACGATGTTTGCCAGGCACTTGTCCTGGATTCTTCGGGCGCTCCCGTGGTGTGCGGATACACTTACTCCGACGACTTTCCCGTCACCGCGGGCGCGTACCAGACTACAAGAACGTCCCTGGTCAACCCTAATTGTTTTATTGCCAAGTTGAGCTCGGACGGCAGCTCCATGGTATTCGGCACCTTCTTGGGCGGCATCGGTGACGATCGTGCCGCGTCGATAACGCTGGATTCAGCGAGTAATGCGGTTCTCGCGGGGTATACGGACTCGCCAGACTTTCCCGTCACACCAGGCGCATTCCAGACCATCTACAATGGCGCAGGGATCGGGTTCGTTGCAAAGATCAGCTCTAACGGCACTTCCTTGATCTTTGGCACCTACCTGGGTGGCTCGCTTTCTGACTACTGCACGTCGGTGGTGCTGGATTCAGCAGGTAATCCGGTTGTGGCGGGATATGGCGCCTCCAGAAACTTTCCCGTGACCGTCGGCGCTTACCAAACCACGAATCGCGCTGAGACCGCCTACAGCAACGGCTTCGTAACCAAGTTAAATTCCAATGGCACTGCCCTGTTGTTCAGCACCCGTCTGGGAGGTAGTTATAACGACGGGATCTATGGCATGGCGCTTAATTCCTCGGGGGACCCTGTTGTGACGGGCTTTGCATGGTCAAAAGACTTTCCCGTCACGGCCGACGCCTACCAATCCATTGACAACTCGTTTAATTTCGGCAATTCCTTCATCGCTGAACTTAGCTCCAATGGATCGTCTTTGATCTACGGAACTTATCTGGGCGGCAGCAATCAAGACGCGGGCAATGCGGTCGCGCTGGATTCGCTAGGCAACCCCGTTGTCATCGGTAATACCGAGTCTAGCGACTTTCCCACTACCGCCGGCGCCCTTCAAAACGTTAATCTAGACTACAGCGACGGATTTGTAGCCAAGATTAGCATTGCTGCCCCACCAACAACCGCGAGGGTGACCGTAGTCCAAAGGCTGGGAGCCGGCACGGTTCCGAACGGAACGAAGGTGACCCTCCAGAACGATGGCGGGGCGCCGCTCTCGCCCCCTCAGTCCGCGACGACGGTTTCGGGGGTTGTTAACTTTGCGACAGTTCCACATTCGACCGCTACGGACGGGCTGTACGAGATCGTGGTGTCGGTGCCTACCGGCGGGAAGGGAATTCCTGCCGTACAGACCGGCGTCGCCATCAGTGGCGCCTTTAGCGACACCATTTACTACACGGGAATCGTCGGCTACGTGACCCAGGCCACCACCGTCCTCAGCCCGGTAGCGTTTGCCACATCCATTTTTGGATCCGTGTCAGTGAGCACGGCTGTTAACGGCCACACCCCCGTTGTTTGGCTGCCTGACGGTACGTATGCAACGAGCTTCAGCATGACCCCGGGCAAGCCCTGCATAACGTCGATTACGCTGGGGGCTTCGTGTTCGTCAAACGTGGTTCCAGCGGTCGGCTACTGCATGGTCAACGCGCGGCTGACACAGATCTATTTCACCGCGCGCAAGGTGAACGGCACGTCGTACATCCCGATTACGGGAACCTGGACTTCTAACCCGGGCGCCATCTCGGTTCCTGTTAACGGCCATGTTACGAGCCCGTCGATCTGGCTGCCCAACGGAAACTATACCGGCGCCCTCTCGGGCGCGACCTTGAACGGATCGAGCGCGTTCAACGTTGGGACGCCGCTGACCGCTACTGGCCAGCGCACGATCACCGTGGGGTAACGTGGCCGCTTGGTGATTGGTTGGTTTGACCGCTTCCATATAATAACCCTATGATCCGTAAAGCGCGCCGGGTAGCGGTAAACATTTTGCGGCTGCGCCGTTTGCCGTACAGCCCCCCGCAACTGGAAAGTGGGCGCCTCATGCATGGGCACGATAACTGCAGAAGGCCTCGAGCGGTACGTAAAGGTTCTGCGATGAGTAGGCCCGAATTATTCACAAACGGCAGCTTTTCGATTTAGAATAGTAACTAGGGGAGCGCCGGTGGTGGATTCACGCCCGGCTTTGCCCACTTTGGAGGCTTCTATTTTATGTTTGTTCGCACCTATCATGCTCTGAGATTTGGCATCGTCGCTTTATGCGTGCTGGCGTTTGCGGGTTTGGCAAACGCCCAAACGCCGCCGGTCTGGAAAGCAACCACGTCCTATCAGGCCGGCAACTTGGTTGTGGGTTCGGACACAAACACCTACCGCAGCATCTTGGCGTCGACCGGGCACAATCCGGTCGTCGACGCCGACGGATGGTGGGAGTTGTCACAGACCTACGTGCCGACGACCCTGATTGTCGGCGTCAAGCAGCGCTTTACCAAGATCGAGCAGGCTTGGGGCTTTCTTCGACACGCGGTGATTCCATCGTCGGCCCCGGTGACTATCAGCTTGAGCACGCAGAATGCGGCGTTTGAAGAGGTTCTGACAGCGCCGATCAATCTCGACCACGCTTTCGGGGCCAATATCAGCATTGTGGGCGATGACGAGTTGACCGTCCACGTCGAATGTGCCAGCGGCGTAAGCGCATTCAAGCTCGACAGCAACGACACGTTTGGCGGGCTCAAGAACATGACGATCACGGGCGAACCCGCGCCGGGCGAAACGACGGCGATCTCCCTCGAAAATGGAGCGACCCTTTATGGCCAGGATGTGACCATCGGGTCCTTTTATAACGGCGTGACCCTTGGCGACGGATCCAAGCTGATCTTCGTGCCCAACGGCGGCGTAGCCGTGCTCGATATTTACAACTGCTTCAACGCGGCGGCACAAGTCGAAACGGGATCCTATTTGGACGTTCCGGGCATCGCGATTAACACCACTGGCACGAGTCAGTACGGCATCTACCTGGCCGATAAGTCGCATGCTTCTGTCACGGGAGGCGTTCACCACACGACCGTTGCCGCCGTTTTTGCGACGAACGGCAGCTCAGCCAATATTCCGAGCTCGACGATCGACACGACCGTGTTGGGCATCCGCGTCCTTAGCCACAGCGACGCAAACGCGCAGCTTACGCACATAACATCGACAGGTGTTGGAGTGGAAGCGTCTTATGGCTCAACCGTGAACATTTTTGGCGGCGGCGCAACGGGCACTACCCCCTACTACTTGCCAAACGGCGTGATAACGGCGGGCGCCGATGTCGACAACCTCGGAAAGGACGGGTCCTATATCTACCACTAGTGCGGTTGGCGCGCGGTAAACCAGCCATCGTTCGGCAGATCTACCGCGCGCCATGAGCAGACCCCTAGTCGTTGTGGGTTGAGTGCATCATCTGCCTTAACTCCGATACGACGCCGCCATATCTCAGGGCGACGTCTTCGGCTACCACTCCGGCATGCACGTACTTGACGAGGCTCTGGTTCATGGTTTGCATGCCCCAGTGGCCTCCGTCCTTGATTGCCAGATAGATATCGCTGAACGCCCCATCCTCAATCATCTTGCTTATCGTGGGTGTGCAAACGAGGATCTCATTAGCCACGGCTCGGCCGTTACCGTCTGCCCGGGGCACCAGCTTCTGGGCAATAACCCCCTTGAGGGAGTTCGCCAACCGTTGACAGATGTGGTGCTTCTCGTGGGGCGGAAACATGTTGACGACTCTGTCGAGCGTTTCGTAGGCGCTCGAGGTATGGACGGTTGAAAATACGAGATGTCCCGTTTCGCCCGCCTGGAGGGCGATGTTCATGGTATCCGAATCGCGCATTTCGCCGATAAGGATGACGTCAGGCGCCTGGCGGAGCGTGGCCCGTAGCGCGTGCTGGTAGTTGTGCGTATCCATGCCCAGCTCGCGCTGGCTTACGTAGCACTGTTTGTCCTGATGTACGAACTCGAGAGGGTCTTCGATCGTGACGATATGGCCCTTCCGGTTCCGATTGACGATGTCGATCATGGCCGCCAAGGTGGTGGTCTTGCCGCATCCGGTTGGTCCGGTTACGAGAACAAGCCCCTGATTGTAAGTCGTGAACTGCCTCAAAACCTCGGGCAAACCAAGCTCTTCCAGGCTTGGAATGGTTAGCGGGACAATTCGGCAAACGGTGGCATAGTTGCCCCGCTCGCTATAGATGTTGACGCGCACCCGGCATTTGCCTGGCACCATGATTCCCAAGTCGAACTCGAGGTCGCGGTCGAATTCCAACTGCTGCTCCTCGGTCATTGCGTCGCGGAGAATTCTTCTCGCGTTTTGCGGGTCGATCAGCGGCCAATCCCCGCCCGACAGCTTGTTAACCTCGCTGTAGCGCTTCATCATCGGATACTGTCCGCCTTTTAAGAACAAGTCCGACGCCTTGGCCTCCAAAGCGGCCAAGATTAAGTCTTCCAATTTTACGTGTGAGGCATCCATACGCCACCTCCTAACTCAATTCACTCGTTTCTGGAACTTTATGGCACTCATATTCTTCCAAAAAACAACTGTTCTCATTCTATATGAAGAGGGCGGCTTGTCGAATGTCATACCAAACCCTGACATGCGTTTAGCCACGAACTCTGTTACGATATGGACATGAGAACCTGGGGTTTTGTTGCAGTCACTGTCGAGTTGCATTGTTTTCTCTAAGGGCTTATCGTAAAGCCAGAGGCTAGAGGAGGTTAGGGTGGATATTGCGTTTTATACGGATTACGAAGAATTGGGTCGACCAGATCGCGCGGGTACGTACCTGTGTCGCAGTCGGTCGGTATCTATCGAGATCGACGAGTCTACGTTCGACATTTGGGCTGAGTCAGCCTTCACCGCGCCTTTACCGATTTCGGTAATTCGCGAGCCGGGAAATGGGAAGATTCGCAAGTACATGGCGGACGTGCCCGAGATCACGCCATTGATCGGGCTCAAGATCGATAGCGCTTGCGTTCATCTGTCATGCCATTTTGAGGACCTTGACCGGGGCGCTGGGCGAACCTTGGCGGCGGCTGGATCTAGCTTCCCCTTGTGAATGGGCCGTTCGGGCGGCTGTGCTCGGCTGGTAGGACTCTTCCGACTTGTCTGACCTGTCTGACTAGTCCGACTCGTCCGACAAGTCTGAGTCCGACAGTCCGCACCTTTAGGTGACAAGCCCTTTAGCAGCTTGGCGGGTATTATCGATGCATTCAGGGAAGCCCGGCCCGTGATCGGGCAGAATCACAATTTATGTCGTCCCATCCGTCACCAGATAGCGAATCTCACCATGGACGTCCGTTTTCGATCGTCCACTGGTTAGAGAAGGGCGATGGCATGGCCCACGTTTTCGTGGCCATCCTGCTTCTGCTCCTAGCGCTCTGCATCCTCGCTACCAGCACTTACGGGTTTGTTCTTGGGTTGATCCATCCTCCCGACCCGGATCCCGGATTCGCCACGAGGGCACTTGTTTATCTAAGCGATTTGCTCTTCGGGGTCATCGTGCTCGAGCTCTTGAGCACGATCCTAACCTACATTCAGGCACGAAATCTGGAGGCGACGATCAAGGACTTCCTCGTCGTCGCCCTCATCTCCAGCATCCGGAAGATTTTGCTCGTGGGCGCCCACTCCTCCATCGACATGAGCGGCTCCGCCACCGAGTTCAAAACGGAGGCAACGGGCACGGTCTTCAGTATCGTCGGCATCTTGCTTCTGATCGGCGGCTTGATCCTATTGGATATGCGAATGAAGGCGAAGCAGGTTTCAACGCTTTCGGAGCCGGAACATCCCGTTCGTTGACGACAGGATGCCCGGGGGCTGTGATTCGTCCTAATTCATAGCCCCGACAAGCCAATGAAGGCCTTAATGACTGGCGGCATCAAGCATAAGCCAAATAGAATGGAAGCGCGAGATTCACGACTGGAACCAGAATGAGCACGCCAAGCCATGATGGTTTGTCCATCGCCTCCGCAATTGACATCATTACGATAACTCCAACGATGACGTTGATGCAGGGGATGAAGAACAGGATTATCCACCAAAGATCCTTTCCGGCAATTTCCAAAGCAAGTACGGTGTTTAAAAAGGGAACAAATGCGAACCACGGGTTTTGCGCCCCGACTTTTTGCCCCATAGTGTAAAGCGGGAACGCAAACAAGACGTACATCGCAAGACCGAATACGATCGACATCATCTGTATCGTTGATTGGTTCATACAGCTATCCTCCACAGCGCCATCGCTGTTGTTTGATAGACGTGATCAAGTGCCGAATCGCGTCTAGTCTGAGGCTGGCTATCCTTACCGGGTTATAATCGACTCAGGAGGATTTCATGTCGCCGTTGCCGCGTAATCCGGCCGCTCTAAGCGCCTTTATAGTTTTGGGATTGGGCTGCGCCTCTTTTTCCGGTCCGTCGGCTCAATCAGGCGCCTGGAATAAGCTACAAGACCCGTCCGGATTCGAGGTTTCTGCCCCTTCAGGATGGAAATCGACGTCCGCGAAGGATGGCGAAGTCATTCTTCGGAGCGGAGATGGCGCCTCGTTCGCGCTGCTTAAGCCATTCACTATGGCGAAGGGCGACGCTTCAGGCTCGCTGAAGCCGATGATCCTCCGAATGCAGAACCTCTTTCCAAAAGCGCAAGTTTCCCGATGTGGAACCGGTTCAAACCGCGCCCGACGAGGTGACAGCGAAGGTTGCCTTCGGCGAAGGCTCCCGGGCAAACGTGCTCTGCTATTTGAAACAAGGCGCGGGCATGCTATACGCCATAGCGGCGCCGAAGGAGTCGTTTTCGGAAAGTCGAGCGGTCTTGGTCAAGATCCTCCAGTCGTTCCGCTACACCACCCCGTCCGACGGTGCTGCGGAAAGCAACGGACCGGTCGGCTACACAACTTGGTCCGATCCAAAGGAAGGCGCTTTTTCCGTGGAGGTCCCCGAGGGATGGAAGGTCATTGGAGGACTCTACCGTCTCGCCCCGATCGACGTGCGCCGCCAAGTCAACCTCATCTCTCCAGATGGCGAAATTCAGATTCAGGCCGGCGATGCGCGTGTATCGGCCTATGTCCCTTATGGCCCCTCGGCCCAGGTGCGCGGGCTGCACGAGGAACAGTCCTACCAGGTGAACGGCATTACTTATACCGTACTCCACTATATGGGCGGGGCGGAGTACTCGAAGAAATACATCGAGGCTGCGGTGAGGAAAGACCACCCCGATTTATCGATTGGCGATTCGAAGGATCGCCCGGATTTGCAACGGTGGGCCGAGCAAAAGTTGCGAACCAGTCAAGTCTCCGTAGGTGAGACCGATTTCACCTATAACGACCAGGGCCGGGCGTATCAAGGCGCGGTGATCGGAATTACGGCAGATTCCGGTCAGGGTTTGAGCGAGCTGTGGCAAGGCATTCCGTCGACGGTTTGCGCGACGTCCGGAAAGATGCCCCAGGGTCAGGAGGTTTTGACCCATCTGTTGAAGAACACGACGGATAGCGTAACGTGGTCGGCCAAGCAACGTGAAACTACGCAGCAGTTCACCCAGCTAGTCATGCAGAACCACGAGCGAGCCATGGCTGAGCTGCGCGAAACCTACGACAGGTTCACGAGATGGCTCGGTGAAAACCAGCGGGAGTGGAGCAACATCCTCAACAATCAGGTCGACGTGAGAGACGCGTCCGGATCGACGTTCAAAGTCGAGGCCGGCCACAACTACTACTGGAGCAGTCCGCAAGGGATCGTGGGCACCCAATCCAGCAACGCTCCAGACATAAGCCTTACGCCGCTCACCAAGTTCTAAGCGTACGAAGGGAATAGTGGCGGGTAGCCTGGAAATCATCTCCTCGCTTGTTTCCCAGAAGATAGACTAAGCCTCCAAGTTGGTCGCCGAATCGCCGTTCGACGTATGGCTCGTTTTGTCCGGGAGACCGGCGAAGGCAGCGATCCGGTTCTGCCTTATACTATCGACGACGCCCTTTGGCTAAGCCAACCTCAAACCGAGATGTGGCGACTGTCAACAAACAGCTAACGCTTCAATGCGTGGACGAACAGCCAATGCGAGGGCCAATATCCGAACGGATCCTCCCCCGGTTCCCGATCAAAGTGGACTCCCATATGAAACCAATAATCCACGTTGCTGAAGACCTTGGAGAGGTCGTCCATCATGACGCCTAAATCGTTCGCGCCGATCCCAACGTCGCACGCGCTGTTCAGAGCGGTGGCGTCCACCCGGTCTTCATTCCAGGCGGCGTGACGGTCATCTCTTGCAAAGACGACCTGGTGACGGCCGTCGTCCAACCGCTTATCGGAGACAATTTTCGAGAAAGGGAATCTAGGATTAAATCCCATTTGCAGGGTCGTTTTGCCACCCGGTTTCAACGCGGCATTGATCGCATGGAAGATCTTCATCCGAATGGAATGAACGCATATATGCTGAAGGGCGATGGTGCTATAGACAAAGTCGTAGGTGGCACCGGGCACGTCGCCAAGATCGTCCCCATTCGATAACCAGAACTTGGAATCCGGACACCTGGTTTGGGCCTCTTTTATGAGGGGAGCGGACAGGTCTACGCCATCTACCCTGGCAAAGATCTTGCTCATCCGCAGAATCATACGACCCGGTCCGCAGGCAAAATCGAGGGCGACCTTATCCGCGCAGTCAGCGAAAATGGGTTTTCGAATATCGCCGTGTTCGTATAGCAAGAATGTCTCGTAGGGATAGCGCTCATGCGTTTTATAAAGTCCTACAATTTCGGCCGAGGGAATATCGGATTCATAAAATTCCTTAAGCGTCTTAAGATAGCCTGCGTAAGAGCGTTGTGTTGTAGCGGGAGATGCCATGGTGCTTGAGCCTCGATCCCCGGCATATTTACCGGGCGCAATCTTAAGAATCGGATGGTTTTGACGCTGCCTCAGGGCGGGCCGAAGGCTTTGAACCGCAAAGGCACTTCCCTGCCTAGGAATCGAAGGTTTGAACTTAGAAGGTCCAGACCCAATTTGGTTAAAAGGCGGGAGCCCCTAAATAGATCGAGTCCCACATCGAGGAACTCGATGCGGGACTGACAATCCTCAGTTGCGCCGGAAGCAGATCCTTAGTTGACCGTGATCACACGCTGCCCCGTCGCGGTGAGCGGGCTCCCCACATTGAATGAACTCGACCCGTTCTTTGTGGCGCCCGCTAGAGTACCCGTATAGCTTCCATTTGGAAGCCAGAAGGAGGGGCTGATGACTTGCCCATTCACCGGGGTGCTGTAGGCGCCGGGCGATACCGACCAAGTACCAGCTTTAGGAATGAACGAGGATCCATTCGTGTTGCGAGCGGTGAAGTAGACGCGAGTCAAGCGAGCGTTTATCATCGTGTAACCGACCTCAGCTACCAAGTTCGACGAGGACGATGCGCCAAGCGTGATGTGCGTATTGCAAGGCACCCCTGGGCTCATGCTGAACGTGACGGCATAAGTGGCGTCTGGCAACCAGACCACCGGCGAGTGGCCGTTCGTCGCTGTCGAAACGGACACCGTATCGAACTTGCACGTTGCAGAGGCAACCGGGCTCAGAACTGTAGTGGCCTGGGTTACATAGCCCAACACTGCAGTGTAGTAGATGGTGGTAGGCCCATAAGACACCCCCAACTTAAAGGCATTCAAGCCCTTTTGCCCCGTCGGTGGACAGACCACGACCTCATAGCTCGTATTCGGCGCAGTTGGAGCAGGCGGCGAACTGAAAGCGGCCACGCCGCCAACCGTCGTGGTCTTTGTAACGGGCGACAGCATCGTGTTATCGTTGTTGCGCAGTTCGACGACGGTTCCGTTAGGGACGGTTCCTCCATCGAGACGCTGAATGATAGTAACCGTGATGGCCGGCGCGACTGCCAGCGCCAAGTCAAAGGTATTACCAGCAGAAATTGCCGTTGTTCCTGTGAGGCCCGGAGCAACCGTCGTTTGGCCGTTGCCGCCATAGCCCCAAGCGGCGATAGTGCCGTCGGTTTTAATGGCAAGGTCGTGCGAATATCCTGCCGAAATCGCGGTGGCCGTGAGGCCGCCCGGTTCAGGAGTTTGGGTTCCAATACCGGAATAAAAGCCCCAGGTTACGACGCTGCCATCTGACTGCAGCGCGACGCCATGAGCGAATCCCGCCGAAATTGCTGTCACTGTCGAAAAGCCTGGCAGGTTTGTTTCGCCCAAGCTATTATCGCCCCATGCCACTACATGGCCGGACGAAGTGAGGGCCATCGCAAACAGCCCGCCTGCGGAGATTGAGGTTACGGTCCCGGCTATTGCCGGAGGCGTGGTCTGCCCGTAGCTGTTGTTCCCCCATCCGACGATCTGGCCCGTCGACGTCAAAGCGAGGCTGAAACCGTCTCCCGCCGAAATCGCGGTCACTCCGGTTAGCCCACCCGGAACGCTCGTCTGCCCGTAGTCGTTGTTGCCCCAGGCAACAACCGTTCCGGTGGAAGTCAAGGCCAAACTATGGTTCCACCCCGCCGAGATTGCGATCACGCCGGATAGTCCACCCGGAACATCGATTTGCCCGTCGGCGTCGTTTCCCCAAGCCTTCACCGTGCCGCCGGGCATGAGGGCAAGACCAAAGCCGTTACCGACCGATATCGCCGTAGCCCCACCCAGCCCCGAGGGCAAAGTCCTGTCCGTATTACCGCTGTCGCCCCATACCGTTACCGTAGGCTGCGCGACGAGGGTCGAAACGGCTAATAGAAGCAGGGCAATTATGGCCGTAAATCGGATCTGTACCATGAAACCATTATATACACGAATCGGGATTTTGTTGTGTTAAGAAATGTCAACCAGGGCTGTTCATTTCAGAATTTGTTGTATCATGGATTAAAATCCGAGCTCAGGGAGATAGGCGGTCCGTTAATAGGGCTTTGTCATTTTAGTAAGGGAATTGTGAAGAAACGCGCGTTTACGTTGGTCGAACTCCTGGTCGTCGTGGCGATCATCGCGATATTGGCGTCGATTTTGTTTCCAATATTCGCTAACTCGAAGAGATCGCCGGGTAGTGGGTCCACCACCGCTCATCTGCAGCAAATCACGACCGCTGAACTGCTCTATCAAAGCGACTACAATGGCGACTTCGTTCTTAGCGTAAGCGACGGCTGTAACGCTGGGTGCCCTTCCACAAGTCCGTTCAGTTGCATAAGCAATCTGCCTTCGCCCACCCCTAACTGGGCAATCATCCTCGAGCCCTACTTAGGGTCCTATAGCACGTATGTGGACCCAAGCGTGGGCGACTCCGACGGAATATTTGCTCCCGGCTCCCCCAACTATCGGGCGGTCAACTGGAACTTTGACACGCAATACGGCTACAACTACGAGTTTCTGTCGCCCATTACCTTCCAGTCGACCGCGAACTTTGGGAATGGCTTTGTCGACTGTTTCGACGCCATCGAAGGCGGCCTCGGTCGCTCGGCCGGCGCTGCGGTATCCCCAGCTACAACCGTTCTCTTCACAACCGCTCAAAATTTTGCGACGCAGTGGAGCAGCAGTTTCGCTTTCCAAACCCTGTCAAGCGGGTTCGCCAACGCTCCGGGAACGGAGTTCGCTCTATTGCCTTCTGCCGACCGCGTTGTCGATAATGGCTTTTATTGCTTTGGCAGCTCAGGCGCTCATAACGTTCCGGTAAACATCGCCCTCGGCTACTGCGGTTGGGCCGCAGCCGACCCGATCGGGTTGCTTACGGCGGACGTTAGATCGCTGAGCCCCTATCCCTATGCCACGGTGGCATGGGTCGACGGTCATATTTCGACCGCGACCGCTTCCGAATTGGCGGGAGGAACGGACTTTGCCACCGCGACCGCTGCCAGTCACCCAGACCCTACCTATGGTTTTAACACTGGCGCGATCGTCAACGGGTTGGCGAGCAGCGGCCACAGCAACCTCGTCGGCGCCACCAACGCTTTAGGGCTTGCGGCGCCGTCGGGATACCTTTGGTCGTTGGATGGGACGTTGAGCGACATCAATTAAATAGCTTTAGGCTGGACATCGTGGGAGAACTCCAGAGCTTATGAAGAAACGCGGATTTACATTAATCGAACTCTTGGTGGTCATCGCGATCGTGGCCGTCTTAGCGTCAATACTTTTTCCGGTTTGGTCCTCTTCGCGGCGCTCGCCTGAGAGCGGCTCGTCCTCTGGGCATCTACATGCAATCGCCCTGGGCGAGCTCATCTACCAAAGCGACTACGATACGGCGTTTCTTCTCAGCGCCACCGATGTTTGCAACGACGCCTGCCCATCGTCGAATCTTAATAACTGCGCCGCCAATCTGCCCGCCCCGACTGCCAACTGGCCTCTCATTCTTGAACCCTATCTGGGAACGCTGGCCGTGTACGTGGACCCTAGCACGGGCGACCCGGAGGGGACCTTCACTCCTGGCAGTTCAAACTACAAAGCGCAGAATTGGAACCTCACGGCTCAGTTCAGTTACAACTACCAATTTTTATCGCCGGTCTCGTTTCAGGGCACCACCAACGGCAGCGGGGCCGTTAATTGCTCCAACTCCACGGTTACCGGCCTTGGCCGCACCCTTTCCCAGGCTGTCGATCCCTCTAACACCGTTATGTTCACTACGGCACAAAACTTTGGAGCGCAGTGGAGTAGCGCACTGGCATACCTAACTCCCGACAGCATTTTTGACAACGCACCCGGTACGAACTTTGCGTTGCTTCCCTCCTTGGATCGATTTGTTTTTGTGGGTAACTACTGCTTTGGAAGTTCGTTCCCGCACAACGTAGCCGGTCCGGTCGCTCTTGGCTACTGCGGTTGGTCCGCGGCAGATCCTATAGGGCCATTGACCGGAGACACGCGAACGTTAAGCCCCTATCCCTTCGCCAACGTCGCCTGGGCTGACGGACACGTATCGACCGCAACCGCTTCCGAACTCGCTACCGGAACCGACTTTGCCACTGCGACGGCGGCGAGCAATCCCGATCCGACTTACGGTTTTGCTACCGGCGCAATTGTTCAAGGTCTAGCCAGTTCGGGACGTGGCAACAGCCAAGGAGCGACCAACGCCCTTGGACTAGCCGCGCCGACAGGCTATCTATGGTCGTTAGACGGAACACTCAGCGATATCAACTAAAATCACGGCAAGAACACATGAAACGTCATGCATTTACTCTGATCGAGCTCTTGGTGGTGGTCGCGATCATCACCGTACTAGCCACTATTCTATTTCCTGTGCTTCTGTCCACCAGACGCTCGCCCGGGAGCGGGTCGACTGCCGCCCACCTCGGCCAGATCAGCACCGCGGAACTCATCTATCAGAGCGACTACAACGACGAATTCATCCTCGGGGCCACCAACCTTTGTGATGCAGGCTGCCCGTCTACTACGGGCGGAGAGTGCTATCAAAACCTGCCAGCCCCGACCCCTAACTGGACCCTAATTCTCGAGCCATACCTTGGGAGCCTGGGCTTTTACGTCGACCCATCGACAGGGGATCCCGAAGGAATTTTCACTCCTGGAAGTCCCAACTACCAGATCCAGAACTGGAACGCAGATGCCCAATTCGGCTACAACTACCAGTTTCTTTCCCCAGTCGGCTCTCCCCCAGGGGAGATCATTACCGGGTGCCAGAATGCCCCGCAATCTTCCCTAGGTAGATCGGGCGCACAAGCGGTGAATCCATCCGCGACGGTAATGTTTACGACCACCCAGGGATTTGCGGCGCAGTGGAGCAACGCCCTTGCTTACTTCCCGCCTGGCAACTCCTTCGCGAATGCGCCCGGCACGGATTTCGCCATGTTGCCGGCTTACGATAGAGTGGTCCTAGTCGGCAGCGTCTGCTTTGGCTCAAGCGGCGCCCACAACGTCTCCGGTCCTACGGCATTCGGTTATTGCGGCTGGGCGGCCGCCGATCCGGTTGGTCCCATGACCGCAAACGTTCGGTCATTGAGCCCTTATCCGTATGCAAGCGTCGCTTGGGTCGACGGGCACATTTCGACCGCGACTGCCTCGGCACTCGGAGCAGGCACCGATTTTGCCACCGCAACTTCGGCGAGCAATCCCGACCCCGTTTACGGGTTTGCCACAGGGGCGATAGTCAACGGCTTGGCGAGTTCTGGCCGGGGCCAACTTCAAGGCGCGACTAACGCCCTGGGACTTCCCGCTCCAACCGGCTACGTGTGGTCGTTGGACGGAACCCTCAGCGACATTAATTAAAATTTGTTTCGGCAAGTTTTGTTGTATGATTGTTTACGGGGCAGGTCCTAGGTCATGTACTCTATAAGGGCGGTCCATCAACGCATAGATGGGATTTTAACAATGTATAAGCGCGGATTTACGATAATCGAGTTGTTGGTGGTCGTCGCAATAATCGCAATTCTGTCGGCGATTCTGTTCCCCATATTCTTGGGAGCGCGGCGTTCCGTCGAAAGCGCATCGTCCGCATCCAGGATTAGGCAAGTGTCCCTGGCGGAGCTCCTTTACCAGACCGACGCCGACGAGACTTTCGTGGATACCGCGATCAACGTGTGCAATTACGCCTGCCCTTCGACGAGCCCCTACGCCTGTATCAGTAACCTTCCGGAGCCTACTCCAACCTGGACTTTGCTCTTGGAACCCTATGCGGGATCGCTTTCCGTGTACGTCGACCCATCTACCGGTGACCCAGAAGGCATTTTCAGCCCCGGGAGCCCCAACTACAACGCAACCAACTGGAATTCGGACGCTCAGTTCGGTTACAACTACGAGTTTCTTTCTCCCGTTACATTTATGGCAGTTGGGAACGTCGGCAACGGAACCATTTGTTGTTCTACGGCAACCGAGACCGGCCTTGGCCGTAACTACTCGCAATCCATTAATCCGTCTTCGACGGTTATGTTCACCACCACGCAATCCTTTGCCGCACAGTGGAGCAACTCGCTCGCTTTTCTCACGCCTGACAGCTCTTTTGCGAACGCTCCCGGTACAAGCTTTTCACTTCTCCCATCGCAAGATCGAGTCTTCTTTGTTGGAAATTACTGCTTTGGAAGCTCGTCCCCACATAGCGTGCAACCTAGAATAGCGCTAGGCTACTGCGGTTGGGCGGCCGCAGGCCCAAATGGACCTTTGACTGCAGACGTCCGAACCCTGAGCCCTTATCCGTACGCGAACGTCGCATGGGTCGACGGCCATGTGTCCACCGCAACCGCGTCAGAGCTTGCGGGTGGAACCGACTTTGCCACGGCCACCGCGGCGAGCCACCCAGACCCCGTATATGGCTACAATACTGGGGCTGTGCTGAACGGTTTGACCGCTTCGGGCAACAATAAGTACGTAGGGTCGACGAATGCACTGGGCCTTGCCGCGCCGACAGGCTACCTCTGGTCTCTTGACGGAACATTAAGCGACATCAACTAAAAGGTCCCCCGTCACGCCGGAGTTGCAGGAGAGTATAGGCTCTACTCTTCCTTTCCATTCCAATAGCTGTCGTCTTTCGTCAACTTGGCCATCGGGGTGTAATGGGTGTGGCAGTCCAACCAGACCACATTGATCGCGTTGTTTGAATACCTCGGATATAGCTCGCCGCATGGTGGCGCCACGAACGGGGTGCATTGCAGACTCGGACCGACAAACTGCCCCCCATATTGGGAAGGCGGATCAACCTGAGCGAATCCAATTGGATTGGACACGACGGCTGGGCCGTTAGGCGCCCCATAGTTTGTTATGCCGATCGACGACGCCTCCGCAAAAGTCAAGGTGTTCGAGGTTGACTCGATGAGGCTCGAATTCACTCCCGTGTAATAAAAAGGAAGCTGCCCCGAACCGTTAGGATCCGGCGAGTTCACCAGGTTGTTCAAATAGAAGTAGTTGTAACCGAAGCTGGGAAAGTCCCCAAGAATGAGATAGTGGAAGGGGCTCGTCGTATTGAACCGAAGTAGGCCGAAGTAATCGATGCTGGGGTCGTCCGCGGTGTCCGATGGGTCGAAGAAGACACTTTCCGATTTTGTGTAGGGAAGCATGAAAAGCGGCCAGTAATATGGGTAGGGGCCCGCCGTAGCCGGGAACAGCGTGGCATTGGGGTCGTACCAATAGACCGCGGGGGTCGTGTCGTCGTTATCGGAAAGATACATGTTGAGCGCAAATCCAAGCTGGCGCATGTTGCTCATTCCCGCGATCTTCTTTGCGGCCGCCTTAGCCTGGGCGAAGACGGGGAAAAGGATAGCGGCCAGGATCGCGATGATCGCGATAACGACCAAAAGCTCGATAAGAGTAAATGCGCCCATTTTTTTCATGGGCTCAGTGTATTAACTCGAACCTAGGTTTGTCTTGTCGTATTTAATCATTACACAATTCTGACGACTGGCTTCAGACGCTTCGTCATTCTAGACAAGTAAAGCGTAAGAAGGGCAACCGTCGAGAAAGCAAAAGGGGGCGTTGGCGGCGTAAGCCGCCAACGCCTTCCCACCACGGCGTCAAGCGATGTAGACCGACCGGGCAAAATGCCCCTCGATCAGCTCGGTGTATGCGCCGGCCGTGAGCCACGGTAGCTCGACGGTCTGAACCGGCTTACCTTTCGGCCGTGTGACAGGGGAGCTCGAGGCCCCAAGGGTTTTGGACGAGCGAACGCGTGCCGCCTTCGCCTTTGGCGCTTCGGCATGGAGGCGCCGCATTTCGATCTCTTCCAGAGCATCCAGTAGTTCAATGCTCAAAGCCCATAATGGTTGCATGTACCACATGGTTCCCTCCCGGCACGCCGTCGTAGTAGTCGGCACATCAAGGCGGGAACGGCTTCGCCGGGCGAAAAGAACCGCCTTACGTGTCTGGCGTGCGGTGCGCGTATGGCTCGCTTCCCTGCGCCGCCTTCCCCCAGAAGGGAGAACCTCCTCATAGGTCTGTATTTGACATGGTCGCCCGTTCCATCGAGCGGCGGTTTCGGTTTTAAACAGGTTTGCTGCTTGCTACCTTGCCTAATACGTTAAGACGAAGCAAGGGCGAGAATAGTTCGCGGGCATTTGTCGGCCTAAGAATCCTAATGCAGCCTTTTCGCGCCTTTGGCGCGAAGGATCTCCTGCTCCAATTCGAGAGCTAGGGCTTGAACTTGAGCGCGGGCGTACACGCGCGTCGCCGTATTCCAAGAAAGCCTGCCTTCCCGCCGATAACGGCGTAACCCGGTCCGATCAGTGCCTAGCCATGCGGCTGCCTCCGCCTCGCTGATCAACGGGCTAAACGCAGGCAGAAACGGGAGGTGCACCTCGTCGCCGAGGTCGTGACTTTCTTGATCGTGAGGGACATCCGAAACCTCGGCGACGTGGGACGTATCCAAGGAAAAGTCCTCGTCGGAAATCTCGAAATGGGCAAGGACGTCGCTATCCTCGTCAGAAAATGGGGCAACTTCGTAGACGTCGCGAAACCTTGCAACGCACTGCGCGCGATTAGCGGCCCCAAACTTTTGGCGAACGCGTTGCCAATACGTCTTCACGGTTGGCAAGCTGATCGGAATTCGGATCGCGATCTCTTTGTCGGTTAATCCCCCGGCGGCGAGGGACACGAGCAAGAACTCCCTTGGCGATAGGCGTACCCTTCCACCCGTCGCGGACTCGAAGACGATCAAGGTCTCCCCAGTTGCCGCCGTAAGCGGACATTCCCTTATCATGACGCTCAATCTCCCACAGGCGCCGGCCTAGATACCCTAAGATTCCGAGCCGCCTGCCGCGAGAAATCTCGAGATTTCTGCCTATCCGCGGCAGCCAGAACAGTTCCATTATAACAACGAACTCCCTAATTTCCAACCTCGGAGGAGAATCTTAATAACCCTTAAACATGGGACCTCGGCGGAGAATGGGTAGATATTGGTGTACTATACGTCTAACTTGAAAGTGCACAAGCAATCGATGCCAGTCTGGCGCCCGCCCGCAAGGGATACGCGCCGATGCACGGAGACTCGACTCAACTTGTATCGCGGCAAACGTTAAGCCGAAGTTTGGGCTCAATAAGGGTAGAAGGGTTGGGGCGAGTTGGATGAGGGCCAGAGACGGGCGATATCAGTTGCTATTTGGCGCTTTTGATAGGGTTTCTGCGCTTATCGATGTTCGCGACATTTCTTTAGAGCACCTGTCTTTGGCGCTCTTAGTCCTTCCAGGCCTTGGCGCCAACGCGTAGACGGCCGCAAGGGAACCCCGCCGCCCTTTACCTAAGCTTCTCGCCAACCGTCCGGGATCCCCAACACCAAACCTCAACCCGCTGTAGGCTTCTCGGTCACGCCGAAGTGAATGGAGCGAAAGCGAATCGTGGGTATGCCGGTGAGCGCGCGAACCGGGTGGGCTCTGGCATCAAGACGCAAGGCTCCATAAATCCCGAATCTCCGCTTAAGTAACAACGGTGAAGGTGGTACCGCATCAAACGATAGGTTCGAAATCGCTACCAGAGCAATCCGGAGCCACTTCTGGAGAAACCACAAAAGAATTTAATTGCAAAGACCACACAAAATCGTCCTTTTGATGTTATCCTTTAGATGTTCGAGAAACGGAGAATAAGTGGTTCAGATTCGGAGATCGGTCGAACTTTCAAATTTTCCCCTTTTTTTTGTTAAGGATGACATCCAAACGGACGACTTGTCGGCTTTTGAGATATAGACTAAGATGTATGACGGAAGGGGTGCATACCTCGTCTGACATACTGAGATAATAACTTTGAGGAATATGCGCATGAGACTTCGAACTCTAGCAGTGGTAACACTTTCCGCCGTCGCCATGGCGGCAGGGGCTCAGACATACCCATTCACCGGGCCCGGGCGTGCCTTCTCCCCCTGGACGGCAAGCAATAGCTATGCCTGGAGCTTTTCAAACGCCTACCCGGCAAGCGCCTCGGGTCAGAGCGCAACGATCCCAACGAATACGTTCATTAACGTAGATCCCTACGTGTTTGTGGGCGGTCTGTTCGATGCCGCAGTCACAGTACAAGGCATGGGCAACGGCACCTCCACCAGCGGCATCAACGACATCCAGGTCCTTACCAATATGGATCTGACGTTCAACCTCGTGAACTTCAACGCGGTCGATTTTATTCCCGATTCCGGCACCGCGACGCCAGGGCTCAACTCGGTAACGGTCAACTATGATTTCCAGACCTGGAGCAACTACAGCCGGGGAGCGGTCATCGATAATACGGGTTCTGCGACGGGTACGCAGGTTGGAGATGGAACTTTGACGGTAACGAACTCAACCGCGACTCCTCAAAGCGCGTCTGTCGTTCTCAACCTATCTCAGACTACCGATGGCGTCGGAGCTTTAAGAATCGTTCGCAGCGTAAGCCTGACGGGCCTGGCCCCAGGCGATGCGGCTTACACCTCGATCGGCGACGTGGTTGTAACCATCAACTAAGCTTAGACTGAAACTCTTGAACTAGTGCCACCAAAGGAACCAAAAATGATTAGACGACTCCTAACCATTGCCGCATTAGCCACAGTAGCCTCTGTGTCGATGGCGCAAACTTATCCCTTCACTGGGCCGGGCCGAGCCTTCTCGCCTTGGACCACCAGCAACAACCAGAGCTGGACGTTTGCTCCGGCCTACCCCGCTGGCGCTTCTGGAACGAGCAACGTGTTCACCACGACGACCTACATCAACGTAGACCCCTACGTATTCGTTGGCGGTCTGTGGGATGATACGGTGGTCGTGCAAGGCATGGGTTCTGGCACTTCTACCCAGGGCAACACGAACATTCAAGTTCTCACAAATATGGATTTGAACTTCCAGTTCGCGGGCTTTGGCGCCGTTACCGCTGGATCGGGAACTGGAACTGCTACCCCAGGGCCAAACTCGATCTCCGTGACCTACGCGCTACAGGTTTACGGCGACTGGTCCACAGGTACCACGATCGACAACACTGGAGTCTGCCAAGGCGCAGCGATTGGTGCACCGGCGAACTTCACGGTCACCAACAGCACCGTGGGAACGTTTGGAGCCGGCCCCGTGCTCTTCCCGTTGGTACTAAGCAATAACGGTGTGGGCGGCGTCCAAGTCGGCCGAACAGTGGCGGTTACAGGCCAACTTCCAGGCGATCGTCAGTACGTCTCGACCGGCAACGTCATCGTAACGATTAACTAGGGTCATATTGGTTCCTGGCCGATTCCGGCTCGCTTGAGAAAACGAGCCGGAATTCAAGATTCTGATTTCCAGCCACGGCTTGAAATCAGAATCCGTTTTTCTAGGGCAACGGTTTGATCGATAGCTGTGCCAACACGTTGTGAGTGAACTTCGGATGAAACTTCGAATTCTTGCGGTAGCTATTCTCGCCGGGGCTGCCGTCGCGGCGGGAGCTCAAACGTATCCGTTTACCGGACCCCAGCGAACATTCTCAGGCTGGACGAAGAGCAACGATCTGAACTTGACCATTGGCGTTCCGTCAAGTGGACCCGGTCGCGTATTCTCGCCTTGGACGGCGAGCAACAGCTACGACTGGACGTATTCCAATGGGTTTCCCGCCGGCGCGCAAGGGCAAAGCACAACCGTCCAAATCGGAACGGAAGTAGACACGGCCATCTATGTGTTCGTAGGAGGCCTTGTCGACGCCTCCATCACGGTCCAGGGCATGGGCTCAGGTTCGTCCTCAACGGTCAATAACGATCTTCAGGTTCTCTCCAACGTCGACTTGACCTTTGACCTCGTCAATTTCAATGCCGTATCCTTCACCCCTGATTCAGGAACCGCCACTCCAGGGCCTAATTCGGTAGTCGTAAACTACGATTTCCAGGCATGGAGCAACTACAGCACCGGCGAAACGATCGACAGTACCGGAAATGCCACGGGTTCGGAGCTTGGGGACGCGACCCTCGCTGTAAGCAACTCGACATTGACGCCGCAAAGCGCCACCCTCGGGCTCAACCTTTCGCAGACCACGGATGGTGTGGGTACGCTCAGAATTGTCCGAAGCGTAAGCCTTACCGGCCTTGCCCCTGGAGACGCGACTTACACGTCGGTTGGAAGCGTCGTCGTCACGGTCAACTGATCCACCAAGATCGATGAACCTTCAAATTCGGACGACCACCCCAGTCACAGGCGCTCCCCACCCCGTCCCATTTGCTTTCAAAAACCGATCCGGAATATGTAGAATGGGACAAGCCGCTTTCGATTCACCTGATGGAAGATGGACGCCTCGGTATAGACTCCAATATCGGCCACCACTTTTCGCCCTATCATTTGTCACCCATTTGATCCCAAGCATGAAGATTCTTTTCGCCGCAACTCTCGTTCTTTGCTGGTCTGTACCATTGAGTACCACTCAAGCCCTTGCACAAGGGTCAGCCCAGGGCAGATCCACCGGCGTCGCAGTTTCCCCTCTTCAGATCCGCAAGACGGTCCAAGCGGGCAATGTTACGAAGGACAATATCCTCATTCAAAGCCTCGAGGAAGTCCCAATGCGCGTCAGCGTTCGCATCCAATCCGTTCTTTTCGAAGACTGGACGTATCTGCCGCAATTCGGAGCTCGGCATAGCAGGGACGCCTTCCCTTGGTTTGCTACGAACATTATCACAAGAGATCTCCGCCCGTTCGACAAGCTTGAGGTGCCTATCGACGCGACCGTGCCAAGGACGACGCGGGGGCGAACGAGCGTTTACTGGGCGATGGCGACGGTGGACTTGTCGGTTCCGTCTCAACCTACGCGAATTCTTCCCAGCTTCCAGATTCCGCTCATCTACCTGGTAGGGGCGCGCCCGATAAGGCCGGAAGTTACCATTGGATCGCCCGAGCTCTTAGCTGGCAAAACCGGGGCAACCACTTACCTTCCGTTCATAAACGACAGCGCCGGATACACACCCATTTCCGCGTTCATTACGGTGCGCAACATGGCCACCGGTCGAATTATCACGACCATGCAAGAGGCCGGTCGCAACCTCTATCCCGAGTCAAGACGCAAGCTAACATTCAGTCTGGGCCACCTAGCCCCAGGCCAATACTCCGTGAGCGCGCGGGCAGAAATTGGGACGAGACGCCTTCCCGCGGTAACGTCAAACTTCACGGTCACCGAGACGGAAGCCCGTCAGCTCACGACGGCGGACACTTTCAGCATCGCGCCCGTCGCAATCGACCCCCCTCTTATTAACGAGACCCTGGTTCCGGGAGCACGCCGAAGCGTCCCAATTAAGATCACCAACACTTCGGCCAACGCGATAGCGGTAAGCATCGCACCTCGCTTGCTGACTCAAGCCACGACCGGCGCCCTTGAAGTCAGCGAGACGGCTCCGCCTAAAGGCGCCACCCTTTATGCGACACCCGACTCGGTGGTCATAGGGCCTAGGCAAACCGCGAACGTTCGTCTTGTCCTCGAGGTAGCTCCTGGCGCGACCGGCGAAACCTGCTTTGGCGTGGCCGTTCAGGATATCAACGCGAAAACGTCCTTTTCAGGCATTACGGTTGCGGTGCTAACGGTGAAGGGCACGTTGGCGCCCAAACTGTCACTCGTTCCGGGCGCGCTCAGGAGAAACAACGGCGATCCTTATTCCCTCGAATTTTCAATCCTAAACACCGGAAACCAGGCCCTTCAGCCCAATGTTACGGCCGGCCTTTTCGATAATGGCGGCACTCGATTCATGACGGGAATTAACCTCCCCATCCTCGGCGATGGGAGCATCTTGCCGGGGGCTACGCTCGAAAATAAGGTTGCGATTCCTCCCAAGCTCAAGCCCGGCAATTACGTCGTCGAGGTGGATTACCAATATGGTCCAGATCTCAAGGCGACTATGAGGGTTCCGTTCAAAGTTGCCAATCATCCTAGTAAGTGAACGAGGGGATGATTAAAAATGCTTACCGGTTCGATAAGCGCTCTTTCAGCGCTTAAGACCTACTTTTTCGTGAATCTCGGCGCAAAATGTGCGTTCGCGGGCATCCTCGCCGGTAGCGGGGGCGCCCTGGTTGCGTCTGCCCCTAACGACACGCCCTCCACCATCCCGTTCCTTGGTCCAGTGCCCCGCGTTTTGATCCCCGAGCTCGATGGATTGGACGTGGGCCCCAAGCATCCAAGAATATCGATTAAGCCTTTGGTAAAAACCCCCGGGCGCATAGCGACTGCGCGCACAAAGGCCTCGCCTGTGCTCTACCTGCTCAAACCCAATTTTTCGAGTTTGGACTTCGGCCCAAGATCATGGTTTGCAATCTCCTTGGTGAACTCAACTCTTAGGCCATCGGCAAAGAGGCCCAGCATTGCTGCCGCGCGCGCCATTCAGGACCAGGCGCAAGCAACGCCAACTCCGGCTGCCAACCCTTCCACACAGCCGCCTGCCGGACAAGCCCCTGCGCAAACCCTACCTGCGGTAAAGCCCGCTGTCCAGCCGCAAGCGCCGCTTCCCCTCACGACTCCAGGCCTCGTCACGAACGCGTTCGTCGACACCGACATCAAAGTAGCGCTTTCCGAGTCCGCCTCCCAGGCTGGCGTGACCATTATCGTCGACGACAGCATCAAGGAACAAAACATCAACATCGAGTTCAAGGCGACGCCTATCCGCGAAGTTCTCGACCGCCTTGCCCTTACCGTGGGCGGGGTCTGGAAAGAGAAGTCGGACGGCGTGTTCCTTTTTGCGAGCGGTAAACCCGAATCGCCCCTGTTTTATGAGTTCGCGGTGACAAAGCGCTATGTTCCTGAGAACGTGCTCGTCGAGTCGCTTGCCGCACTCATTCCTCCTTCGCTCAAGGACTACGTTCAAAGCGACAAGACTACGAACACTTTGACGATCACCGCTCCTGAGCAGAGAATGGACCGAATCATGAACTCGATCAAGGCGATCGACTCGCCTTATCGCCAGATCGTCGTCGAGGCGCTCATAACCGAAGTCGACGCCAACACCTCCGCCCAATTCGGGTTTAGCTGGAGTTGGAAGAACTTTTCGCAAGGCTCCGACCTCGGTCTTGCCTATACCAACGTGAGCCAGAGCGACGTAGCCCAGGTCATGGCATTGATCGGCTCGGGCCAAATCTCCCTGCGAGCCAATCCGCGAGTTAGTGCGCTAGAAGGCCACGAGGCAATGATCTCAGTTGGGCAAGAAACCTACTTCCCCGTTATCACCTCTGGCAACGCGCAGTTTCAGTCTGCTCAGGTCCAACTTATCCGCACAGGCGTTATCTTGAAGTTCACTGGATTCATCGGCGACGACGGGCTCATTACTCTCATCCTGAACCCGGAAGTCAGCGACGACTTTGAGACTGTCGCATCCGCGCCGACCACCAAGATTCGCAAGCTTTCCTCTACGGTTCGGATCAAAGCTGGCCAGACCATCGCTATCGGTGGACTCGTTCAAGAGAACATCAGCGATACCAGGAGCAAGATCCCGATTCTGGGAGACATTCCCTGGCTCGGGCTGCTGTTCAGGAACCAAACGATTACCCATCGGAAGTTGGAGACCGTTATCCTCGTAACTCCCTACCTGACCGAGGATGGCGCAGGGATCAAAGGCAAGGATTCCTCCAGGCCGCTCTTGACCCCGCCAATCGTCACACCCGGAGTCAAATCAGGAAAAGGACAGATGCCGATTCTCCCCACTTCTTCCCAGTAGATTTGCTGGCAATCTGATTGCCCATCGATGGAACAGAACCCTCGGAATAATCCGAGGGTTCTTTTTCATGCGGCGCTTCATTTTGCTCCCGTTTCTACTGGTTGTATGCTCGTTCGCATATAGCCAGGACCCCGATCCCAAGGCGACGGACTGGCAGCCTCAGTTCTCCTCGGACCTATCGTTTCTGTGGTCGACTCCCACAATCGCTCGATCGCAGGTTAGCCGCGGCGGACCAATGGTTTTCGAAATCCACACCAAGATCATCATCCTCGCAGCGCCGGAGCCCGCTGACGGGGCTACGAGCAGCGAACCAGACCAAGCGCCCGATAAGGGTGCAAACCATTCCGAACCCGTCCTTGATTCTGGGCGAAGGCCCGCTCCAACTACCATCGAGCGTCAGGAAGGGTATCACGATCTGCCCTACCACGACTTGCCGGAGCATCCAATTTCCTACCGGTCTCGGACCTCACCAGAAACATCGTTTTGCGCCGCCGGTGGACCACGAGGATGGTGCGCGCAGGACAACCCTGATCTAGTCTGGCAAGATCATAGCTTGGTAGCGACTAAAGGTAAGGCGCTCAATTTGATCTTGGACCGCCACGACGTAACCGAGGCCAGCTTAGGCGGTATCCCCCTAGTCGTGGTGCGAACCAGGACCGGCCAGACCGCGATCAAGACCAACCGCCGTTTGCTACCGGGACGTTTCGTTTTGGCCATTCAATCAGAGCGCTTGGAAACGATCGAACTGACTGTAGGCGATCAACAGACCTTCTCGGACTCTGCGCGCCTCAACGACGCGGAAGGATCCTCGAGGAGCCGGGCTCGAGCCTATAGACCTTCGATTTCGCCGAGTGCTGTATCAATGACAACCCCCCGATCGCGAAATGCGCCAGCATTGGTGTTCCCCGCATCGCCATACTCCACGATCTTCGTTGAGGCTCTGCTTAGCGCCCAAATATCGGCGCTTTAAAAGCGACCCAGGGTGGTCGGCCAATATGGGGTGAGCTGGCTTGCCTGTCCTGAGCGGAGTCGAAGGGACGCCGCCTTGGACTGTGGAGACTCTAATGCACCAATTCAACACTCGCAAGACCGCCGCTCTACGGAGTTACCCGATCCAACTGGTAGAGAAAACACCCATACGCCACGTTGCGCGCGTGGACAAACTTGACCGCCTCCTGAGCAAACAGGCGTTCGAGTGTGGCGCCGTGCGAGCCGGGCTCGGCGACTTCAGCGTCCTCGATTTGCCCGAGGGCGTTATAGGCGCGCAGCACTAGCTTGCGTGTCATGAAATCGGCTGGAAATTCGAGAGACTCGGCATAGGCAGGGCATTCCCGCCCGTGGATAAAGACGGGACCGACTTCGGAGTAAGGCCCAGCGGTTTCGAACGGCCGGTAGGCAAACAATATCACCTCTTCGTCCGGCCTCGTGAGCCGCAGGCAGTGGCGGCAGGGGACCGGGCTGTCGCAAGTCTGGGTCGTAAGGCGGTTGCCGAAGTCGTCCATCATCGTTTCCCTGATCCGCGCCGCTGTTTGGGGGGCAATTCCTGAGATGCGAAAATCAGTATTGAGGGCAGTGCTGGACATGACTTGAATTGTGGGGCAAGGTGGGTTCCGATATCTTGGAGACCAATTTGGGGGAAGCAGGTGTTAGGTGTTGGGCGTTGGGTGTTGGGTGTCGGGGGTTGGGTTTTAGGAGTTCGGTGTTCGATGCTGGGTGTTGGTGTTGGGATCGGCCTTCAGAGTTGAATGGCTGTGGGCGGTTCAAGCTCGCCACAAACCGAATTCTTCTGTGGATTCCGTGCCGTAAGCGGACCCGCTTTAACCTTGACTGCGATACAGCGTAGCCGGACTCTGTGTCATCTGTGGTTCAGCAAACCTTACTAGAACGCAAGCCCTTCGACCGTTGGCGCCCAAGTGAACGTTATGCGCAGTCCACGAACTTCGCCACGACCTCCAAGTTCTGGCGACGCGGCAACTCTACCTGAAACCCCGCAAAGCATTCCGGTGGACCGAACAAAACCGCAGGCTTCGAGAACTTGACGGCTAAATTCGCCTCGTTGAGCGTGCCGACCGCGCCTGGGAGAATGACGAGGACGTCGCTTGTCATCACATTGATGTGGTTCCTGCTAACCTGGTCTGGGTCCTCCCCAGTGAACGTTCCCAAAGGCGAAAGGATGGCCACGTCGACGTATTCGTTGGGATAACCCTCTTTGACGACATCTCCGGCGCCATCCATTGGAACCACGCCGAGCACGAGCCCTTCCCTTCCCGCCACGCTGCAAAAGGCGCGAGACACGCTAAGCATGACGCCGCCACCGCCGCCGGTTAATAAATGAAAGCCACGTTGCGCGATCCAGACGCCTAAGGGCGCCGCATATTCCTCCCAAGGCTCACTGTGCGAGCCTATCACACCGACTATCTTGCGTCTAGGCATAAGCGCCATATGATCAAAGCCTAGCGGCCACGATCCATCGGACAGAATATCTGCAGGGTTCCCAGCTCCTTAAAGCCGAGTTTCGGATACAGCTTGGCGCCAGCCGTGCTGGCGAGGAGAACGTTGGCCTCAAAACCCAGCCGCTTGTCGTCTTGCAGCAGCAAGCACATCAATGAACTCGCGTAGCCGTGGCGGCGAAACTGCTCATGCACGTAGAGGTTGGCCGTCCAGGCCGATTTTCCGAATGGGACGCTCTGGACCCAGCCTTTGTCGCCTTCTTCGTCCCAGACGCCATAGAGGCGGATTCCCGCCCGAAGTTTGGCTGGGTGGCTCGCCCTTTGTTTGATGGTTGCCAGTAGTTCGGGGGAATCGATTAGCTTTGCAGGCGGCTCCGAGGTAGCTGGGAGAATGTCGTTGAGGTCGTGAACGAAAAGCCACTCCGTTGCTATGGCCCGATAACCGATCGCACGGAATTGGCTCCTAATCTTGGTGAGGTCCTCCTGGTTCTCATGAAGGTAACTCACGAAATGCCATCCCAAGGCGAGATCTTGCACTTGTCGAACCACTTCGGCCGGCGCGATCCCGTGGGTAACCACTTCAATCTTTCGCGGATCACGCTTCTTCCCTGGCCCATCCCGCATGACCCATAGGTCGCCGTGACGCGAGGAGACATAGGGATGCGTCCTGCTCTTTGCAAGGCAGTAGGCGTTTACGAAAATCTCGATGGCTTCGTCGGTGGAAATCATGATTGGGCCTTGGGCCTTGGGCCATGGGCCTTGGGCTTTGGACTAGGAGCGAATCTATACGCGTTTGCTTTGAAAAATGATACGCGATTTCAAAAACTATGTGTTATCATCTACATACGTACATCTACAAGTGTAGATGAAGGCTATGGCAAAACAGATTAAGCTTGGACAACTTCAATTGCAGCTCATGCAGGTGCTCTGGGACCGTCAGCAAGCTACCGCGCGGGAGTTGACCGATGAGATGTCGAAATCGGCGCCCATCGCTCACAGCACGGTTCAGACCCTGCTTAAGAGGCTGGAGATTAAAGGAGCGATCAAGCACAAGACAGACGGGCGAACATTTGTGTTCATGCCCGCGCTCGGTCAGGAGGACGTTCAACTGTCCGCAGTCAAGGACATGTTCCGAAGCGTCTTCCGGGGCTCCGCTTCCCTGCTTGTGGCGCACCTCATCGAGCACGAGTCGATTTCGCAGGATGAGTTGAAGCAACTGAGGGAACTGATCGACTCCAAGTCCAAGGAGAAGGGCGAGTGATAACGTTTGAGGTCGCGCTATACCTGCAAACCACGGTGATATTGCTTGTTGGTCTTGTTGCCGGAATCCTGACGCGGCGTAAGGGTCCGGCATATCGGATACTCGTCCTCAAGGCAACTCTGGTCGCCACTGTTCTCGCGGGGCCAATGGACCTCATATTCGCTGGCAAAGCAGCACCCTATGCCGAGGTTCACGAGGTGAACCCGAAGTCGATTTCCATCAATACGTCAGCTGGTGAAAGCAGGAGACAAGAGGCGATCTCGAATGCTTATGTGGAGACATGGTTCAAGCAGAAGGGTCCTCCAAACCTGGTCGAAACAAGCAGTTTTTGGCCAGGGGTCGACTGGATATGGCCCGGCGTTACCTTAGCCCTAATTGGAATAGTCCTGTTAGCTCAAGAGAAGCTACGTAAATTACACCGCTTAGCTATTCCGGTCTCGAATCAGGAGGCAGCCGGATTGCTTGGGCACATTTGCATAAAAGCAGGACTGCGAACTCCAGGTTTGCTCGAATCTGACAGGATCTCCAGCCCATTTCTCGCAGGAGTTCTTAGTCCAGCAATCTACTTGCCTACGTCTCTCGACGAGGATTTACTTCGAGCAGTATTCGCGCATGAGATCGCCCACTTGCGCCAGCGGGATTGCGCATGGAGACTTTTTGGCGCCCTTGCCGGCGCCTTGCTTTGGCCGCAGCCGATGATTTGGGTAGTCTTCAGAATGCTCCGGTCTGCCTCCGAAGAGTTGGCCGACCAAGTCGCGGTCCAGGAATTCTGCGAGCCCTATCAATACGCTCAGTCGTTGCTCGACGTTGCTCAATCTTGTTCAACACCGCCCACATTGGCTGCAGGTGTGGTTGGCTTTAGGTCCCATATATCCCGGCGAATTGCCGCAATCGTCGACCCGAGGAAGAGATTCCCAACTAGGCTATCCCATGCGGCAGGGATACTGGGATTCGCGTACGCCACCGTGATCCCGATTGTAGCGTTGTTATCGATCGCCGCGAGTACGCCTCGGTTTCCATTCAAAGTCAGTCTCATATCCGACAGGTCCGTGGCATACGTCAACGGCATGCGAGTTCGACTCTATTATCACGATGCTAATGGGGGTTGGAATATACAGGGTGAACCAAGCGATCTTGCATCTCTGGAGGAGTTTGAGAAGCAAGACGGGTTCTTCCTCGACAAAGACCATAAATCGACCATGGACTGGATTTGGGTCATCTGCGACTTCCCGTCCCGGTCGGATGCCGCCAGGCTCACTGACGACGTTTCTGTGTCATTGTCGGATGGGAGTCGCGAGTTCGCCCACGCAACTGCATTGAGATATCGTGATGGGCCGCATCAGGTGATCTACGGAATGGGAGGCATCCCTAGTCCGGGAGCGAGCGAGAACGTCTACTTCGCCACCTCATCCCAGCCCTGGCAAACGGTAAGCGTTTACTATCCTAAATCGGGGAAACATGTTGGCGCCAAGTTCGTCACGGGAATGATCCCTACTGGAGATAACGGGGCGGTCATCATTAAACTGTTGCTGGGCTACGGCGCGGAAAACAGATTCTGCCGAGTGCGAGCGTTCGACAAGACTGGCCAGGAACTCCTGCCGTTTCGTGAGCAGCGAGACATGCTTGACTCGACAGTTATTAGTATGAAGGAGGTTATGTTTCACCGACTGGAGCCTGGATCGCCTAAGAGGGCAACTTGGGACGGGAGATCCACTGTATATACCGCGGACGAGCTACCGCTCAGCCCGGCGGATGTCTTCAGGGTCGAACTACAGACCCGCCCGGTGACGTGGGTGGAGTTCAAGAACGTGCCGCTCAGCCCTGGGCCGTAATCCGGTAAATTCCCGGCACCTCGTCGAAACCTGCATCGAAGCTCAAGATGTCGGTGACATCGGCTCGTCGCATAATGGCTATGTGGATCGCGTCCCTCGGGGAAAGGCGAGGGTACGCGTAAAGTATAGACTTTGCCGACTCCACGTCCGCATATTCCACCGCGTAGACCTGATCGCAGATTTGTGACATCGTGTCAAAAGCCGGCTGAATCGCCTCCGTTCTGTTAATGGCGGCATAGCGGTGCAGTATCTCTTGAAACACCTCCGCGTCGGTGACGAGCTTAGTTCCTGCCGTGATCAGCCTATCTAGCATTGCTAGTGCGCGGGTTCGGTTGTCGTGAGGCGCACCGATGATGTACATCGGGACATTGGAATCAAGGAAGACCATTCTGGTATCCCTCGGAGATGCTCCGCTCAATTTCCTCTATGTCGGCGGTAGGAAACGAGTAAAGGCTAGCCTTGTGAAGAGCGAGGAGCTTAGCGCTTGCCGGCTTCCCGGACGATTCGTCGGCAGCGCGACGTAGGACCCTTCGGGCCCATTCTCCCAGTGAGACATGTTCGCTCCGAGCAATCTCTTTCAACCGCTCCAACTCCGTGTCCCCGACCAGAATCTGTATCCTGCTACTCACTTTTAGAGTATACCATACTCACACAGTGAGTACCTATACTTCCCGCGATCATTGCTCTTTCCCGCGCAATAAGCGCTTGCCCCGTCCGGTGCGCCGATCATTGCTCCGATAAATGTGATGAGCCAGTTTTGGGCGCGCGATCGCCGGTCCCGTTGGCGCGCCTGCAAAGCTGGGTTCGATAACGACAGGAGAATCATGGACCAAGACTCCCATTGTGCAGACATCCTCGTGGTCGAGGACAACCAAATCAACCGATACCTCGTCACAAACTATTTGCACCGGTGCGGTTACGCCTACCAGATTGCTTCGAACGGACAAGAAGCGGTCGAGGAATATCAGGCTAAGAAACCCTCTTTGGTTTTCATGGACATTCAGATGCCAGTTCTTGACGGCCTTCTTGCGACCAAGGAGATTCGGCGACTCGAGGAATCAACCGGACAAAGGACTCCGATCATCGCGGTAACCGCCCGAGCACAATTCGACGACGAATTCCTATGCCTGGAAGCCGGTATGAACGACTATGTGAGCAAGCCCATGAAGATGGAGTCTCTTAGGGACATGCTTGACAAATGGCTTCCTGCACGGGCAGCGGCAAGGTAAGAATCACGCGATACTTCGCGGGTTGGGACAGCCGCTAAGCGGCCAGTTTCTCGGAGATCTGGCGAACGAGGGGTTCGCTAATCTCGTCCCATTCGTCGTCGCGAATGTGGATGCCGGCCACAAGCTTTCGATCGCACGACGTGGACATTCGAAATTTGTACACGAGCCACACGACGTCTTGATCGGCGGTGTCTTTCAATAACAGCAAGGACGTTAAGAGTTTGCCAGTGGTCAAAACAGTGTGATCTTGGGTTCGAATGGCTTCAAGGGTTTCGCCTTGAAACAGGTCTTCTTCGCAATAAGAGCCCTTTTCTCCCAGCTTCGATGCGCACAAGCCCTTAGCGGTCTCGTTCAAATATATATAGAAGCCACGCTCGTCTTTTAGGTAGCCCACGGCAGGACTGCCATCCAGGAGTGAGAGAAACTCAAGGTCGCGGTCGATGAGCGAAGTAAGAACGCTTTGGAGATTTTCGCCGTCGGTACGCAACAATTCACTTTGGCGCGTCGCGCCATCCCTAATTGGGTTATTGGACTGCCCACCTTATTCTCAAGAGTCGGAAGGGCACGATTGCAAGAATGCCGCGCAATTGCGGGATTTTTATCGGAAGCCCGCGTTGTCGAGCGTGAATACGCAAGATAAGCCGGGTATCTCGTTAAAGGAGGTGGAGAACTTTCGGTTAGAGTCCGTTAGAACGACCTTTTCAGTGTGGGGGCGTGTGCCAGGTATTTCGAGATACAAGACGTTCTTTACCACGCGCCAGCGTCCTCGCACGTCCTCTCTATCCGCTCTGTAGGCGTCGTCAAAAACCCATTCAAATCCGCCCGTGACTCCCAGGGTTAGGTCCAGCCTTGCCTTTTCTAGCCTGCCTATCGTGTAAGCCATGAGCTTACGAAACTCCGGGGCATTGGATTGTCGCATCAGGGTGGGCACGTCCGCGTGGATCTTCCCAGTCCAGCGGCCCGCGGGCGATTGCGCGGCAAGCGCCAAAATAGGCGACATTACGAAGGCAGCCGCAAGGATTCTCATAAACCTCTGACGACTTATACTTGGCCAAGGTTACGACGCGCCGCGCCGGAGTCCTCCACAACCCGTTTGTAACCAATCGAGCTTCCCTGCTCGTCAAGGTCATTATGGTCACCAGGTGTTGGCCGGTGTTTCTCTTAATAGCGGCGGGATGCGGCGAATCATCGACTGACCAAGCCGCCTTGACGAAGGCGGCGGCAAGCAGCGAGGAGCAGCGCACGCTTACCGTTGGCGACCTTACGTATAACTACGTGATCGTAACTCCGACCCAGTGTCAAGGCAAGTCGTCGCCAGTTCTAATCGCGCTTCATGGCAGGGGAGGGAGCGGATTGAGGGCTCTTGCGGATTTTGACCTGGTTCCCGAAGCCGAGTCCAAGGGCTTTATCCTCATTGCGCCGAGTGCTCAATACGGTCAATGGCACGATCTCGATAAGGACCCCGCCCAAGTCCCGGAATTCAAATTTTTTAACAAGCTCCTGGACGAACTTCCGAAGCTTGGTGGCGACCCTTCGCGCGTTTACGTGACGGGTTTCTCAAACGGCGGCGGCGAGGCCCTCACCCTCGGAGCCCACTTTTCGAACCGAATCGCGGCGATCGGCGCGGGGGGCGCGAGCATCGGCGCCTTGGACGCCCAACTCGTTTACCACACCTTACCGCCCCCCAAGCGCAAGATTCCGGTCCTCCTGTTCCACGGAATGCAGGACGACGTCAACGGCTATGACATGAGCACGTTCACAGTGTCCATGCCGGATGCCGCACTTTGGTGGGCCAAACAAGAACAGGGGAATCTCACGCCCAACCATAGTGAAATCGGCAACGGTCGCGTGCTCGTCGACGAATATGTAGGCAACGGCGCCGACATTGAACTCCTAAGCTACAAGGATCTAGGCCATGTTTGGCCCTCGGTCGAAGACCGCGCGTCCGGATTGAAGTTCAACGACATCCTATGGGACTTTTTGTCCAAACATGCGCTCTGACCAACACTCAACACCAAACACTCAACACCCAACACCCAACACCCAACACCCAGTGCCCTATTCCCAATGCCCAATTCCCAATCCAATTCCCAAGGCCCAATGCCCAAGGCCAGCCCAACACCCAACACCCAACACCCAACACCCAATGCCCAAGGCCCAATGCCCAAGGCCCAAGGCCCAACACCCAATGCCCAAGGCCCAATGCCCAATGCCCAAGGCCAGCCCAACACCTAACACTCAACACCCAACCTCTCCCCCCATCCGTCCATACTTACGCTATGAATCCCCCCGTCGAGCGGGTTGTTAAGTGGCAGGTACCCATGCGGCAGCCGGAGAAGGAGAAGCTTCTTCAGGACGCTCTAGGGATACCGCCAATAGTTGCCTGCGTGCTGGTAAACCGTGGATTTGAGACGCCGGAATCGGCGAACGCATTCTTGCACCCATCCTTGGATGGCCTGGGCCAGCCAAAGCTGCTTCCCGACTACGAGAACGCGCAAAAGGAGATCCTGGGAGCGAAAGAGAGGGGCGAACTGATCTACGTCCACGGAGATTACGACGTCGACGGCGTGACGAGCGCGGCCTTGCTGACGCGGTTCCTGAAGAGCATCGGCGCAGACGTTCGTGTCCACGTACCTCACCGCATGAAAGAAGGCTACGGAATCCACATGAACGCGGTTAAGGAAGCCAAGGAACTTGGAGCAAAGCTATTCCTGACTTGCGACTGCGGCGTCAGCGCGATAGAGCAGGTTCAAGAGGCAAAGGAGGCGGGGATGCGCGTGGTCATCACCGACCACCATACGTTCGGAGAAGTGCTGCCCGAGGCGCACGCCTTGGTAAACCCTCACCTTCCCGGCGCCCAATATCCGTATCACGAACTAAGCGGTGTGGGGGTGGCCTTCCGGCTTTGCGAGGGACTAGCCGAGGAGTTGGGCTACAACAAGGACAAATACCGCAGGGCTTTTCTAGACTTGGCCGTGCTGGGCACCGTGGCGGACGTGATGCCGCTGACTGGCGAGAACCGGATCATTGCAAGGCATGGGCTTACAAACCTGTATGAAACCAAGAAGGTTGGTTTACGCGCGTTGCTACAGGAATCGAACGTCTTGAATGAGTGCCAGGGCCGTCTCAAGGCCTGGCATATCGGGTTCGTGCTGGGACCAAGGCTAAACGCAACTGGCAGGATGGACGATGCGGTTCGATCTCTCAACCTGCTTCTTACCAGCGACGAGGCCGAAGCGCGAACGATGGCAGCGGAAATCGAGCAGATCAACAAAACGCGAAAAGAGCGAATGGACGAGATGATCGAGACGGCTGTTCGGAGAGTGCTCGATGAAGGGCTCCATCAGAAATATGCGATCGTACTAGCCGCGCAGGATTGGCATCCGGGCCTCATTGGACTCGTGGCCTCGAGGCTCGTCGAGAAGTTTCGCAGGCCGACGTTCGTCGTCACCATCGACTCGATCACAGGCGACGCGCGTGCATCCGGTCGGTCGATTGCGGGATTTCACCTAGCCGATACGATACGAGCCCACGCCCATTTGGTGTCGGGCGGCGGCCATGCGATGGCGGCCGGCTTCTCGACCAAGGCCGAGTTGGTACCTGAGGTGACTCGTGCGTTCGACCAATATGCGTCCGAGCGGCTGACCGAGGAAGATTTCGCGGTCAAGATTAACGTGGAATCGAGCATCAAGCCAAGCGAGGCGGGCCTCGGCGCGGCCAAGGCGCTTGAACTTCTCGAGCCATTCGGTTGCGAGAACCCCGAGCCTATCTTCGAAGTCGAATCTGCCAGCGTGACGGGCATCGAGGCGACGAAGAACCCCGCTCACCCGCGCCTCGTTATCCGACTGACGGACGGAACCGGCCCCGCGGTCAAGGCTATGGCGTTTGGAATGGGCGAACGCCTTCAGGCCCAAACGTTCCCTTTCGAGACGAAGATGCTGGTGACGGTTCGAGTCGACACCTGGGGGAATCGGGAGTCGGCGAAATGGGAGATCAGGCACTTCGAACCCGCAGGCGGCTGGCCGTGCGAGGCGGCTGTGGATGCGCCAGATAGTTGCGAAAGTGTTGATGCAACAGCTCCGGTTTTGCCCTGAAGAGGCGCGCGCCAAGTTGGCAAGGATCCTTGGGCCAGTCCGACGAGTCTGACCAGTTTGACGTGTCCGACAAGTCTGACCTTTAACGACCTCCTGCCCGTCTTAACCTTTAAGCTGCGGTATATTGCAGCGCTAGATGTCCGTCATCCTCGGAAGTTCCTTCGGCTACTCGTTCACCCGCCCCGAAGAGGCGAGGACCTTGACTCGCTGGGCGGAGTCGGCTAAGGCTACCGGCAACCAGGTTGGAGTCGTACTCGTCAACCCTGACGCTATCACCGAGCAGGCCTTCAACGATCTCGGCGCGAAGACTTTCCTGGTGCAGTTGCCCTTGACCAAGGTCAAGATCCACAACGAGCGCTTCATCTTCCAGCACCTGGTTCTGAAACAGCATTACCCCGACGAGAAATATGCGATCGTTACCGACATCCGCGACGTGTATTTTCAAACAGACCCCCACCAATGGCTCGACGACAACCTCGGTTCGGCGCGCATCGCGTGCTCGAGCGAGGAGATCCTCTACCGGGATGAGGAGTGGGGCACGGGAAACATGAAGCGCTCCTTCCCTTTCGTCCACGAGGATTACGCGGACAGGCCTATCATCAACGTGGGCGTGCTCGGCGGCCACACGCGCGACATCGCCGACCTATGCCTGCTACTACACTCCATGGCTTCCCACAACCCGTTCGACTGGGCTGCCGACCAGGCCGCGTTCAATATGCTTTGCAATATGCCGATGTTCAGCGGCATCCTGAAACAATGTCGGCTGGAGGACGGCTGGGCCGTCCACCTCGGTGTGATGGGAAAAACGGCGAACGAGGAGAAGTTCCGCTCCAAACGGCTCGCGGACGCTCCGGTTTTTGAAAACGGGGTCTACAAAACCTCGAAGGGGCGCGAAATCTGCATCGTCCACCAGTGGGACAGGGTGTTGGGGTAAGCGCGACTTGTCGGTCGACTCACCGACCCAATCTGTAGGTGGGCTTTGCGCCTTTGCGAGAAACAATTCCGGGAGTTGCCACGGCGCCTCGTCTGGTTTTTAGGAAATGGACTCAAAGGGACCCATGGTTACATCCCAACTCGAACCTTAAAATCCAAAACCCGTCCGTGCCGCCGAGCGGAAATTGAAATCGTCGAACCGACTGTCTGCCGTAACATCGTGCGCCCGAAATCGAACGCCTTACGGATTGGCGCGCCATCGATGGAGATGATCACGTCACCCTCCTTGATCCCCGCGAGATCGGCCGGTGAATCGTCTAGCACCGCATCCACCAGAGCCCCGCTTTCAGGCGAGTCTTGGCAGAAGACACCTATCGCCGGGCGAACCACGGCGTGCTCTGGCGTTAAGAATCCCGTGATCACCCGCTGCATCACCACGAAGCCGGGAGAGTAAAGAACGGAGTCCCCTTGCGACGGAGCCGCGGGCTGTCCGGCGAAACTTGGTCTCGGGATGTTCTGCCTCGGAGCGCCTCCCTCGAAAGCCGCGCCGACGCGCGGTTTGTGCTCGAGCATCGCAGACAGGACACCCACCAGCGATCCTTCCAGAGTGAATACTGGCGCGCCCGCAACTCGGCCGGGCCGGCCGTCAAAGTGGATCTCGTTCACGTTGATGACCTCGTGGCCGTTGCCGACGAGCGCCAGCGTGCGCGTGTTGACAAGCTGAGCGCCGGTAGGGCCGTCTGCAAGAGCTGCGATCAATATCTTGGGATGGGTGGCATCCACAACCTCGCCGAGAGGGAGGCGATAGAGTGGCACGGCGTGCCGGTCGCCAATTCGGTCGTATGTTCGAAGAAGCGCCAACTGAGTGGGGGCGTCGCTTGCCACTGGAAAGAGAGTGATCCGCGTCCCGTCGGCAAACAGGCCCTCGAGAGCGCCGTTTCCTGCGAGCACTGATCGACCAGTGATGAAGTAGCCCTGGGCGTCAATGAGCGCAGCCGTTCCGCGTCGAGACTCGCCTTTCATGACGACGACGACGGATGCCTGGATCTTGGCCCAAGCAGGGGCCAAAACGGCGTCGTCGAGCTTCGAGGACGCCGCTTGACATAAGACGATACTAACCGCCAACGACAACATTCGTGGTGGGGTCAACCTCCGTGGCTTGCTGAGCACCGGTCACCCGATCTTGCGCGTCGTGCACGACGATGATATCGCGACCGTCTGGCGTCGCCAGGCTAGGATCGTCCGCGGCAAATGGAGTCGCAGAGACTGGGGGCGCCGAAGGATCTGGTTCCTGGCTTGTTTGCTCCGTCGGCGAGGAATCGTGGCTCACGTCTAAGGCCAGCAGTCTCGGGTCCACCGTAGGGGAGAGGTGAACGCGGCGTATGCGCTTTGGCGCGGAAACTACGAAAGCCTGGGTCACCGGCTTGGGGCTCTCGGCTTGGGGAAAGGCGACGTCTTCGCGAACCGCTTCGCTCGCGTTGGTGATCTCTGTTTCCGGATGAAGGGCGGGCTGCCGCATCGCAGGCAAGAACATCGTTGGGTCGAATCCCCCGGATTCCGTCACCACCGTGGTGGATGACCCGTTGTTCGATTGAGCCGAGAAGAAGGCGAGGACGAGCAAAGCCGAAAGGCAAGGCGCAAGAACTAGGCCCCAGCGCGCCAGCGGCGCCTTTCGCTTCAGGCCCTGCCTCAGAATCGCCTCCCTTAAGCGCTCCGTTCCGATGGACGCGGCAGGGGCCGCGTTGAGAAGCTTGAGGTCGTTCTTTAGGCTGCGGTAACCATCAAGCAACTGAACCGAATCAGGTGTGAGCGCGGCTTCTACGCGCGCGGCTTCGTCGGCGGCCAGTTCGCCGAAAGCCAGGTGGATGAGTTGATCTTCGTCGCGACGTTTCATTTCTTCACTTCATCGCCCAATAGCGGGGCAATTCGATCGCGCAGCGCCCTTCTGGCCCTCAAAACTCGTAACTTTGCGCCTCCGATCGTACAATCTAAAATCTCGGCAATCTCGCCGTATTCTCTCTCCTCCAAATCTCGAAGCACGATCACCGTGCGATGATGGGCGGGCAGCGCGTTCAAAGCCCTTCGAAGGGCGGCTGCTCTCATGTCCTGACTCAAGTTCTCGATCGGGTCGTCGACGTCGCCCTGGGTCATCCACAAAAGTGAGCCGGTCGCCTGTTGCTGCTCGAGCGTTTGGCGTCTTTGACTCATTCGCGCCATGTCCGTGCAAAGGTTGGTCACAATCCGCAAGAGCCACGTCGTGAACTTCGCCTCGTCGCGATAGCGTCCGAGGTTCTGGTAAGCCCTCACGAACGCCTCTTGAACCACGTCTTCCGCGTCGTCCCTCGTTGACGCCATCTGATAGGCGAAGCGGTAAACCAACTGCCGGTGCCGCTCGAAGAGTCTCTCAAAAGCCGCAAAGTCCCCATCGCGGGCTCGCTTAACCAGGGAGTTATCGCTATCGAACTCGATTGGGTTCGCTACGGATCCGTGCGTGATTGTGGGGCTTATCATATTAGGCTTATCTGCCGCTTTTCGCTTCCAAGTCATCTGACGTTACGAACCCCGACTCGTTTCACTACTTCATACCAGAATTTTGCGATCATACTATAATGTTTTGCGTTCAACGGCAGGGCCTCCCCGCGGTGGCATGGCTCTCGTCCGTGGCAAAATGTCCCTGATCTGGGACGAGGACAAATTACGAGACGAGCCTTATGCCGATAACGGAACAAATCCCTCTTGGTGGCGCATTCTTTTCAACGACGCCTGAGACCATTTTTATCCCCGAAGACTTCCGGGGCGACGACGCCCTGATGATCGACACAGCCGAGCAGTTCAGCCGCAAGGAAGTCCTTCCGCTTTCCGAGCGCCTCGACGAGAAGGAAGAAGGGCTCATGCCATCCCTCATCCGAAAGGCCGGCGCCTTGGGCTTCTGCGGCGTAGACACGCCCGAGCCCTACGGCGGATTGGGCCTTGGCAAGAACCTCGCGGCCCGCATTCTCGAATATCTCAGCCTCAACGGGTCGTTCAGCGTCACGATTGGCGTGAGCAGCGGCATCGCGCAACTGGGAACCATTCTCTTCGGACGAGAAGACCAAAAGAAGAAATACCTCCCTTCCCTTGCCTCCGGCGAATCCATCGGCGCCTACGCTTTAAGCGAACCAAACAGCGGAAGCGACGCACTATCGGCTTCCACCAGGGCCGATCTACGAAACGGAAAGTGGATCCTGAACGGAACCAAGATGTGGATCAGCAACGCGGCTTGGGCCGACGTTTTTCTCGTGATGGCCAAGGTGGACGGCGACAAGTTCTCGGCCTTCATAGTGGAGCGGGGCTTCCCTGGCGTAAGCGTGTCCCGCGAGGAACACAAACTGGGCCTAAAGGGCTCCTCCACCGCGAGGCTTATTCTTGAAAACGCCGAAGTTCCTGAAGAGAATCTTCTCCACGAAGTCGGCCTTGGCCACCAGGTCGCGTTGAACGCGCTTAACCTTGGCCGGTTCAAACTGACATCCATGTCCTTGGGCCCGGCCCGGGACGCGCTCGGGATCGGCGCCCAATATGCGCTGGACCGAAAGCAGTTCGGTCAATCGATTTCCGAGTTCGGGCTCATCCGGCAGAAGTTTGCCGAGTCGGCGGCGAGATTCTATGCGGCCGAATCGATGACGTACCGGACTGGCGACTTGCTAGACTCGGCCTTCGCCCGTTACGGGGGCGACGTCGCCGGGAACCGCAAGGCGGCGGAGGAGTTTGCCATGGAGTGCAGCGCCTGCAAGGTGCACGGCACAGAGGCTCAGGCCTTCATCGTCGACGAAATGCTTCAAGTCTATGGAGGCTATGGGTTCACCGAGGAGTTTCCAATCGCCCGCCACTACCGCGACTCGAGGGTAAGCCGCATTTATGAAGGCACCAACGAAATCAACAGGATCTTCCTTGCCGACCGGTTGATCCGAAGGGCTAAAGAGGGCCGGGCAACGACTAAGTCGTCAGGTGACTCATTTATCTCCGAACTGGCGGGAAGGGCATTTGACGCTGCGCCCGCCAATCAGGCGGCTCTCGGCGCCATGTCCGACCTTTTGATCCTCTGCTACGCAGAGCAGTCGAGCCGATTGCGGGCGCAAAAGGCGGGAGGCTTGGCGAGCGAGCTTTACGCGATCTACCAAAATTGGGCGAACGTTCAGGCGGCATTGGCATTTCAGAGGGTTTCACCTTCCGCGGTCAATATCCCGGCGCCGCTCAAGACCGATCCTGATCGAGTCGCGCAGGCAGTTCTCGAACGAAAGGGTCCGTTGTAGGTCCGAGTTTTCAGTATAAATTTGCCTATAGGCTTATACATTTGTCAAACTGTCTTTTTGAAAGCCGCCATGTTCTTAATCTGGCTAACACGATGAGGCGACCCAAAACGACATCCACCCAAATCAAGAGCCTTTGTGTATTGCTCACGACTGCCCTTGTCGCCTTTGCCGGGGCTGACGGTTTCCGCACTACCTCGTTCAGCGCAAACATGCGCATCAACGCGGATCGAACGATCACGGTTGACGAGACTATCCTCATCGTGCCCTCCGGGACGGCGGCGATCAACCTGGTTGTTGCGGAAGCTCCTGAGGGATCGCGCAAAGTCCAATACCTGGTCAACCGAGCGACAACGGGGTCGGATAAGTCGTCCGTAACACCACTCGAGGTCAAACCCGATAGCGACGGGAATCTAGCGACAAGCTTTCCTGCCGGTTCCCTTAAGGGGCCGGTCCAGATTCACGTCAACTACTCGGTGCTTGGCGCGTTTACCGATAAAAGCGGTGGCAGCCTGGGAGCAAGATCCACTTTATCCTGGGATCTCGTGCCCACGAAGTGGCCCTCGAAGATCGAAAGTGGCCTACTCGAGGTGGGGTACCCAACGGGGGCCGTCCCAATTTACGCAGGCGTAAACAGCGGCGCGGGTGACGCTCGTCAGGCGATCGAAAAGTCGCCCAATACCGCGTTTACGGGGGCGGTAAGCGCTTTCAACGTTTCCGAAGTTCGCGACGGAATTACACTTCAGCCAGCCAGCATTCCCGCAAGCGCAGGCCTCCATTTGCTGATTGCCATCGCAAGAAAGGACCTGAAGCCGGCGCCAGAGAAGCTCATCCCGCCGGTCACCTTGACGGTATCCCATTCGGCGCCTCAACGAGGGGCCAAGCCCCAAACCGGCGCGGCTCCCACGAATCGGGTTCAAACGCTCGCCAGAACGGCGCCGTCCAAGCAAGGCATGACACTTTGGATGGTCGCGCTGCCTCTTCTCGTACCCATCGCCTTCTTCTTCATATTCAGCAAGCGGCTCAGCTTTATGACTGGCCACGGATACGCGACCTCGGCAGTTCCAGAGGGTGTAGGCCCGGCAGAAGCGGGATACTTGCTGGAGGGCTCGCTTAAAGTCCGCCACGTGTTGGGGGCGGTGAGCGCGGTCGTCGCGGGCCACTATTCGCAGCCTGATTCCGCAACGATCGACCCAGCCGCGATCGGGCCCGTCGAGCGGAAAGCGATCGAGATCCTTAAGCGCCGAACTGCCACCGGAGACACGAAGGAAATCAAGGTCTTCCTTAGCGGCTCGATGCAGGACCTCCAATCGATACTTATACAAAACCTGATCTCGTTAAACATGCTTGAGTCCCCCTCCACGGCGGGAAGGTTTGGCCCCCTATTGGGATCACTTGTGGCTTTAGCTATCACGGGCGCGGTTTCCGTCAACAACGACACGGCAGTGGGAGGCGTGGTCACGGGCTTGGCCGTGATTCTGACCGCTACTTTGCTCTATTCGCTCGGCTCCCTTAGTCAGCGCGGGGTGAAAGCGAAGCTAAAAGTGATGGGACTTCACCGCTTCCTAACCGCACACGCGCAAGAGTTGAAGTCGGGAACGGATCTTGATTATCTAGCTCCTCTGAAACCTTACGCGGTCGCGTTCGGATTGGCGAAAGAAGATCAGTTCTAGTTAGAGAATCGACTTACCCAAAATCGAAGCCACCCAAGTTACGGCAAAATCGCACGATCTTCCCTTGTCCCTAAGGGGGTTTAATTCCACAACTTCAACCCCCGCGATCCTCACTCTGCCCTCCGCCGCGTGGCCCGCGAGAATCTCGGCCAGCGTCAGCGCCTCCCGCTTTGTGAGGCCTTCTGGAACAGGAGTGCCTGTGCCCGGGGCCGACAGGGGATCCACGGAATCGATGTCGAAGCTAATCCAGAGGGGCCCCCCCGGTGCAATTCTCTCCAAGAGCTTCTCAGCAAGCGTGGACGTCGAGAAACGGTCGATATCGCTCATCGTTGCCACGAATCCTGGGTGGCCACGCAAAATTTCTCTTTCTGCGGTGTCCAAGTCGCGAACGCCCCAATAGTGAAGCGACGTCGGCGCCAGGCAATCGCGAGGCAAGAGATCGCGATACTGGGCAAAGGATTCGGCGGTAGGTATCGTGAGGTGGGTCAGCATAGCCGCCGGCATGCCATGCAAGTTTCCGGAAGGCGAAGTGGCCGGCGTGTTCAGGTCGGCGTGAGCGTCGATCCAAAGCACCTGAAGGCCAGGAATTCGGGCGACTCCGGCTGCTACCGATGCGGCTGAGAAGGTGTGATCGCCAAGGCAAATGACTGGCGTCCGGTTCCCATGGTCAAGCGCGGCGCCTGTCGCCTTACCTAACCATTCAAAAGCTTCCGAGACGGATAGTTGTCTTTCTGGCGGAAACCCGTCGCGACCTTCGGTGGAAACCGTATAGGGGCCAAATACGCTGGCGGACTGCAGTTGCGAGACCCCGCGAAGGGCATCCATGATTCCAAAGTGCCATAGAGCGAATGGGCCCAGGCTCGAGCCGGTCACTCGGCCCGTGCCGTCCACACCGCACAAGATCAATTCGGTATTCAAGGTGTCCAGAACGACCCATTCTACTCTCACGAGGAGGGTGTTTCTGTATGGGTGGCTTTACGTCACCGAATGGCGCCAATAGACAGTGCGGGTGAGTTGCAAAGTGTGGCTGTTAGCCGTATCGGTGGAGCTTCCCGATGCCTGGCCGGTGCGCGTCAGGTCGGATGCAACTATTGTATAGGTTACGCTGTTGTTCGCCGAGTTAATCGTGAAATTGAGGCCGGTGACGAGATACCAGTTGTTAATGTTTGTGTTCGAGTTAAGAAACGTAAATGGCGCATACCCCGTTATGGGCACACCGAGAGCAACTTCCTGAACCCACAAGTCGGCCCCCGTATTTACGTATAGGCCGGTAGAGTCGCTGTCGTAAATGAATCGCAACTTTCCGGTGCCCCAGTGCACCGTGCCACTGCTGCAGCTAGATGGGGTAAAGGTTTTATAGAGCCCGAACTCGTCGTAGGTCGACCCATTCGCGGGCATCGTAAACTGGACGGCGCCTGCTCGAACGGCATACTGCACGTTCGTCGACTGTTGAATAGTGTGCTCAAGCCAAGTGTCGAGCTGCCGAACCTGGTCGACCAGCTTGTTCAGTTCCATCGCGTTAGCGGCCCGGAAAACCGACTGGACGTAAAGCATGTCCGCAAGGCCGAATACCATGGCAAAGATGGTCATCGTGACCATCATCTCGATCATGGTAAACCCGCATTTGCGTCTCAATCCCGTTCTTAGCGAAAGTTGCATGCTCTCTTTGAATGATCGGTTCCTTCCGCGCACTTAAAGACAGGGCAGACGGCCAGAATTCGAGTCCTAACGATTGAAAACATTCGAAAAGCGGATAGCGCGCTATCGTATAATCCCCATAGGTTCCCAGTTTTTGAGGTGAATGTTGAGCGACCGTGTTCTTGTTTTTGATACGACCCTGCGCGATGGAGAGCAGAGCCCTGGCGTCCGGTTATCGATGCCGGAAAAGTTGGAGATTGCTTACCAGCTCGTCCGGGTGGGCGTTGATATCATCGAGGCCGGTTTCCCCATAAGTTCCCCCGGCGATTTTGAAAGCGTCAATACCCTCTCCAAGGAACTAAAAGGCGTCACCATCTGCGGCCTCACCAGGGCCCGCGAGAAGGACATCGAATGCGCGGCGGAAGCCTTGAAACCAGCCGAGAGCAAGCGGATCCACACAGGGTTGGGAGTCTCCGAAAACCACCTCCAGTTCAAGCTGAAAATGACGCCAGACCAAGCCCTTGAGACGGGCGTCGCCGCCGTGAAATGCGCAAAGCGCTATACCGACGACATCGAATACTTCATGGAAGATTCTGGGCGCGCCAACCGCGAATACGTCTACCGCGTGGTCGAGGCCGTCATCGGGGCAGGCGCCACCACCATCAACGTGCCCGATACTACCGGCTACTCCACTCCAAACGAATACGAGGCTCTCATTCGCGGGATCATCTCAAATGTGCCTAACAGCGATAAGGCGGTGTTTAGTTGTCACTGCCACAACGACTTAGGCATGGCGACCGCGAACACGTTGGCGGGCGTACTTGGCGGGGCCCGGCAGGTCGAGGTCACCGTGAACGGCATCGGCGAGCGGGCGGGAAACACGGCGCTTGAAGAAGTCGTGATGGCCCTGCGAATTCGGCAGGACCTCTACAAGGCCGACACGAAGGTCGATTCGACCCAGCTTTTGGCCGCTTCGAGGATGGTATCGCGCCTAACCGGCATGATGGTTCAGCGAAACAAAGCGGTGGTTGGCGCGAACGCCTACGCGCACTCGAGCGGAATCCATCAGGACGGGGTACTCAAAGAGCGAAGCACCTACGAGATCATCGATCCCCATTCGGTGGGCGCCGACAAAAGCGAAATCGTTCTCACCGCCCGTTCCGGCCGCCACGGCTTACGCCACCGGCTTGCCGAACTTGGTTTCAACTTTACGGAAGAGCGGTTTGAATCCATATACGCTCACTTCGTGGAGATCGCGGACACGAAGAAGGAAGTCGGCGAATCGGACCTGCGAGAGCTGGTCACGATGAAGTGAAATGGCCAGGGCGGCAAGGCCAGACTTCACGGGCGAGTGAAGTGGCGCACCCTCTCAGGGTGCGAGTCGAGCGAAGCTCGACCAATCCGAGGACCGTAACTGTGAATCTACTTGTCTCTCAGTAATGTCTCATTGCGATGCCCAGGCCGCCAAGGCCGCGGATGGTGATTGGTGAGAGGTGAAATCAGCACCGACCTGCAGCGGGCTCGCGACCTCGTGATGCTCCATGGCTGGAACGCCACCTCTTACCAGATCGTCAATCCGGGGATCGAGCGGTGGTTTTCCACAAGTGGCGACGCCGTCGTAGGCTACGTCCGTAAGAAGGGTGTTCGCGTCATCGCCGGACCTCCGATTTGCGAACTCGACCGGCTAGGAGACGTGGTCGCCGAATGGGAATCGGCTTGCGCTGCCTCAGGCGACCGCATTTGTTACTTTGGCGCGGCGGGCCGAATCGAGGGGCTGTTTCGGGCTAATCCGTGCTATTCCTTCGTGCTCCTAGGCGCCCAGCCCGTATGGGCGCCGGCAGCTTGGACCTCAATCATTGAGCGCGACGGGTCGCTTCGCGCACAACTCAACCGGGCCCGAAACAAGGGCGTGCGCGTGGAAGAATGGCCTGCGAAGAAGGCAACCAGCAACGAGGAGCTGAAGCGCATTCTTCGTGAGTGGCTCGAGACTCGCGGGCTGCCCCCACTCCATTTCCTAGTTGAACCGGAAACGTTGGCCTTTCTTGAAGACCGAAGGATCTTCGTGGCCGTTCGGGGCTCCGAACCGGTTGGATTTACGGTTCTTTCCCCCGTTCCAAAACGCAACGGGTGGCTAACCGAGCAGTTTCCGCGGGGCCGAAGCGCGCCCAATGGGACGGTGGAAACGCTGATGGACGCCGCCGTCAACGCGGTGGCGCGAGATGGAGCCGATTATCTGACGATGGGGCTCGTTCCCCTAAGCTCTCGCCTTCCCGACCTAGCGGAGACGCAACGCTGGCTGACCTTTCTGCTCCACTGGGTGCGCTTGCATGGCCGTAGGTTCTACAACTTCGACGGGCTCGAATGGTTCAAAGCCAAGTTCCACCCGGACTCTTGGGAGCCGATCTACGCGGTTTCGAAGGAGCCGAAAGTGTCTGTGCGAACTCTCTACGCAATAGCCGCGGCGTTCAGCGAAAGCCCGCCGCCGATCGCGCTCGCAAAAGGAATGGCTAAAGCAGCCAAGCAAGAAATTTCCTGGCTCTTTAGGCGTTAGCCCGCCAGAATGTCGAACTGCTGCTGGAAGACGCCGTGAACGTACTCCGCAACGGCGATCCGCTCGGCGTGAGTCTCCGGGCAAAACGAAAAGCCCGTAACATACATGTTCTGCTCGCCCGGGTGGCTATAAAGCACCGTTCCCTTAACGACGAGAGGCTCCTTGCCGTCCCTGCCGACGTGCAACACGAGCGGCTCGTCCGAAGGCACTTCCTCTTTGGAACGCAACTGGACGCCGCCAAGTCCGATATCCGCAATCATGACGCGGATCGGTTCAGGATCCTCGCCAATATAGAGCATCGCGCATTCAAGGAGCTCAAATCGCGCGTAACGTCGGTTGTCGTCTGTAATTCGCCCGTTCATACGTCTAGCCTCGCCACCGGCACATCTCTATTCTCGGCACGTGACGGAAAAACTTTATCTGGGCGATTGTCGATTTGTGACTCTACGAGACCCATCCGGCTCCGGCTCTGCGGCCTCTGCGCATTCCGCGGTTCCAATTCCGGACATTGCGTTCTCACCCCCTCCCTTCCCTGTGCGCTACCCAGGAAAGCGTCCTCGCAGGCTGATGTTCATCCCCTTAGCGCAATAGTATTGTTGTTTAGGTTCGGTGGGTTCGTTTCGCAAATTCACGCTGGATTTCTCAGGCCTTAACCGGCTCGCATCCACCAAGGCGCTGGCTTTCGGTCCATTCTGCGTATGGCATGGAAAAGAATTCCGGACATTGAACCGCAAATAACGCGGAACCCGCAGAAAATAGATTACGGCTCTCACGCTTATGCGAGCATGGACCAGAAAAACCTCGTTTATCCGCGTCCCAATTATAATTACAGCTTTATTGCCCTTTCTGTCACATAAATATTCGGGCGAAAATCAAGCGTCGAGGCACAGTTCGAGGAAGCCCATTCAGAATGTAGGGGGGATGAGTGGCGGGAAAAGTCTTCCTACGGGAATCGCCGAAGAATCGGTGGCTGTATAGCGGCGTAGGAATCGCCGCTCTCTACATCTAGATCCCGTAGCCGGGTTTCTTGAGCCAGGCCTTGGGAATCGGCCTGATGCCGCTCACTACGGCGGCGAACGCTGGGCTCTTGAGCACCGAGGTGGAAATCTGGAGTCTTACGATGCCGTGCTCAGTTTTGAGGCGCACAACTTGGAGGTTTGGCCGTTGAAGGCGATTCTTCTTGGGAGCGCGAAACTTCCACTGACCGGAGTGCCGGTGCCGGATGTGCTTCGCGTTGTTTGCTTTCTTTCCACTTACTTGACAGATCTTCGCCATAGCCTTGCCTCGGCGCAACGGAGCGCGCGAAGAGAGATGATACCTGATTGGGTGTTTGGTGTTTGGTGTTAGGTGTTGGGCGTTCTTTGGGCTTTGGGCTTTGGGCTTTGGGCTTTGGGCCTTGGGCTTTGGGCATTGGGCATTGGGCATTGGGCATTGGGCTTTGGGCCTTGGGCTTTGGGCCTTGGGCCTTGGGCCTTGGGCCTTGGGCTTTGGGCTTTGGGCCTTGGGCTTTGGGCCTTGGGCCTTGGGCTTTGGGCTTTGGGCTTTGGGCTTTGGACTTTGGGCCTTGGGCCTTGGGCCTTGGGCCTTGGGCCTTGGGCCTTGGGCTTTGGGCTTTGGGCTTTGGGCTTTGGGCTTTGAACCTTGAGCATTGGGCTTTGGGCCTTGGGCCTTGGGCTTTGAACCTTGAGCTTGCAGTTGACATTCCGTACCCGATTCGCGCAGAATATGCTCCGTCATGAGTGTGATTCTTAAAGGCAAAGTCTAACGCTTCCTCCCGCGCCGCCCGCTCGGGTCGGCGCTTCTTGCCTTCTGCACCTCCCTTAAGTTCTGCCGCGCTGGCCTCGTCCTGTCGCGTCCCTCATCCCGCCCCATTGGGCATGGAAAATATGATCGATACCCTGACATCCGTCGTGAAGGAAGCGCTAAGGATGCCGGAAGAGGCACTCGGCTACGAGCTGAGCCTCCGGCTCTCACAAATGTTTCCGAACAAATACATTCTTGAGACCGAAGAGTACGACTTCGACCTCGACGACTTTGCCGCGCGCGGATATTGCTCCGCTGACCCGGACCCGTTGTCGCATATTCAGCTCAAGGCGGTTTGGAACGGGCGCGAACAAGGCGCGCTCATCTCGCCAAGGAACGGCGCCTGCGACGTCGTGTGGCAGGGGCGGCGACTCAAGATCGTCATCGTCGCGAAAGATTGCTCGTCGATGCACTACATCATTGCAGATGATGCCGCGACGGCTAAAGCGTTCTTCTCCACCGTATGCCTCTCGAAAAGTAAAGTCAGCGGAAAGATCCTGGTTTTTAGCAGGGGCTCTTTCCGGCGAGACGAGACGCTCTTGAATCAGATTTCAACCGCTAGATTGGAACACCTGACCCTGACGCCGGATGTCCGGAACGCCCTGATTGAGGACATTGAAGGGTTCTTTGGTGCGAAGCAGGCTTACGCGAAGCTACGCATACCCTGGAAGCGAGGCGTACTCTTGCTAGGTCCTCCCGGAAACGGCAAGACCCAAGCAATTAAAGCGATGCTCAATCGTGTGGGCACGGCTGGCCTTTATGTTCGAAGCTTCATGCCCCAACGAGGAACGATTCACGGGTGCATTTCCGATGTATTTAAGCGCGCCAGGGAGGCAGCGCCATGCATGCTGATTCTCGAAGATCTGGACAGCCTGGTGGACGATAGGAACCGCTCGTTCTTCTTGAATGAGATGGACGGCTTCGCATTGAACGAAGGCGTGCTCACGGTTGCGACTACGAACCACCCGAAAAAGTTGGACCCAGCGCTCTTGAATCGACCAAGCAGGTTCGATCGAAAGATCGTGTTCACGCGGCCAGACAGCGACGGTCGAAAGCAATTCTTGCTAACCACCGTGTCGCGGTACGCGGAAGAGTGCCGGTTGAGCGAAGAAGATCTCGAGGACGTGGTCGCAAATACCGACGGCTTCTCCTTCGCCTATCTCAAGGAGCTTTGCCTTTCGAGCCAGATGGCATGGATGAGAGATCAAGGATGCCTCGGAAACGTGATGCTGACCACCGTCGCCGCCCTACGCCAGCAAATGAAGACCGAGCCTCCCCCGAAGAAGATCGAGGAAGGAGAAGAGGAAGAAGAGTGAACTCGTTACGAGCGAAGAGGTGCGGGGGACGCCGCGTTGCATATCGGCAGCAACTCGGCGATCTGAACCGCGTTCAGCGCAGCCCCCTTCAGAAGTTGGTCGCCGGAGACGAAGAGCGAGATCGCCGACCGGTGCGATAGGTCGCGCCGTATTCGTCCGACCAGCACGTCGTCTTGGCCGCTCGCTTCAAGCGGCATCGGAAAGTGATTGGCATCCCGGTCGTCCACGACCCGTACGCCGGGGGCGCGCGCAAGCGTCTCCCTCACCGAGTCGAGGCTAGGCGCTTCATGGGCAAACTCGACCGTGATGCTCTGGCTGTGGGCGCGCAGCACTGGAACCCTCACACAGGTCACATTAACGCGCAGGTCGGGCATGTCGAGGATCTTCCGGCTTTCTTGAATAACTTTCCACTCCTCCTCGTTGTATCCCTCCTCGTTAATGTGTGTGTTGTGGCTGAAAAGATTGAACGCATAAACATGGGGCAGAACCCTTGGCGTCACTGGCCTGCCCGACAAAGCGTCCCGCGTCTGCTCTTCTAACTCGGCCATGACTTGGGCGCCGCCGCCGCTGGCGCTTTGATAAGTGCTCACGATCACACGCTCAATTTCCCCGAGTTTCCTCAACGGCGCTAAGGCCATCAGCATAATGATGGCGCTACAGTTGGGTACGGCATAAAGGTTATGCCGGCCGTCGACGAGGCCCCCGTTTATCTCGGGGACGACGAGCGGGACGTTCGGGTCCATGCGAAACGCGCTCGAGTTGTCGATGACGACGGCGCCCCGTTCGATCGCGCAAGGGGCGAACTCCCTGGATCGCGACGCTCCTGCACTGAAAAATGCGACGTCAACGCCTTCAAAAGATTCAGGCGAAACCGCCTCAATTCTGTATTCTTGTCCATGAAAGTGCCGCTTTTGGCCCTCAGATCGTGGGCTCGCGAGCAAACGCAACTTTGAAACCGGAAAATGGCGCGACTCGAAGAGATTTAGGAACTCCCGGCCTACTGCTCCCGTTGCGCCCAGAACCGCCACGGATAATCCTTTGGACATGCTTGATGTGTACCCTACCGCGGCCGCCGTCCGCCCCAGCGTCCGGCGCCGGGCGTGCCTGGTACACCTTTCGTAGCGTATTGTAAAGTAGCGAAGAGAGCAAGCATTGGACAAACCTAGCCTTCGATTTGAGTTTGAGTCGTCCGGGACGAACCGAGAAATCTGCCGAACAGAGGTCTTTCAGGGCGAAGCCATCCTTATCGACTCGTATGATGGCCAAGTGAAGAAGACGCATTCCGCGCGTCTGCGGCTCGCCGCAGAGACACTCGCCCTCGTTTTTGTTAGGCAGGGCGCCACCCTGGTTTGGGGTGAGGCGGACAAGCGCTGGTTTGTGATGCCCCCGCAAAGCGTCACCTATCTTAGGGGGCCGATCAATCTGGTCTTGACCCTCGCTCGCGGAGAACACCAGATCGAAGTGCTCTCGTGGCATTCCAGTTCCACGCCCTTCTTATCGGCATGGCTTGAGAAGGCGCCTTCCCGCCAAACGCGCACGGACCGGCCGCGAATTATGGCCACGATGCCCTATCGTCCCTTTTTCGAAGTCGTTATGAAGCGATTTGACGAAGCGATCAAGACGACCCCCGAGCTGGCGGAACCCATGCTCTTCTCGGTCCTTTACGATATGGTTCCGCGCTTGGTACGGTCGCGAAGCAGATTGGGGTTGGCCTCCGTTCCGGTCGATATCCCTCCAAACGTAGCGAATCTCGTTCAACAGGTTCGGCAAAGGCCCGACCTGCCATGGCCGTTGAAGGACGCGGCCGAATTGGTGGGCTATTCGCCATTCCACTTTTCACGTATTTACAAGTCACTTATGGGCTATGGCTTTCACGAGTTCGTCGACCGCTGCCGAACCGAGCATGCGGTTGACCTCCTCTGCACCACCGACTCGCCGATCGACGTGGTCGCGGCGGCATCGGGCTTCGGCACCACCCAGGCCTTGCGAGAGTCGGTCAAGGAGTATCTGGGCCTTGTTCCCTCCGAGTTACGAACCGCGCCGGACGAGCTAGACATGGTTCGGTAATGGGATTGGGACCCTTAGTCGGACTAGGCTGACTAGTCAGACCATTCCGGCCGGCTTAGCTCCGCTCAGAGGCCGAGCAGCTTTACCGCGGATTCCATGTCCTTGTCTCCGCGTCCGCTCAAGTTGACCAGCACAGTCGAGCCTTCCTTGAAACGTCCCCTCTCCATGAGCGGGGCGAGGGCGTGGGCGGACTCAAAGGCGGGAATAATCCCTTCCCGTTCGGCCAGCCAGCGAAAAGCCCGAAGGGCCTCCTCGTCCGTTGCGGCGATGTAGGAAACTCTCCCGGTGTCTTTCAGGTAAGAATGTTCCGCTCCAACTCCAGGGTAATCCAGTCCCGCCGAGACAGAATGGGTGTTTAGCACTTGGCCGTGCTCGTCCTGCATGAGGTAGCTGTAAGAGCCGTGCAGAACTCCCGGGGCGCCAGCGTTCAGGGGGGCGGCATGTCTGCCGGTTTCGATCCCTTCCCCACCGGCCTCGACCCCAACCAGCGCGACTGCTGGGTCCTCCAAAAAAGCGCTGAAAAAGCCTATGGCATTCGACCCCCCTCCAACGCATGCGATTCCAACGTCGGGAAGTTTGCCTGTGCTTTCCAGCATCTGGGCCCTTGCTTCGTCGCCGATTACCCGCTGGAACTCCCTCACCATGGTTGGATACGGGTGAGGCCCAGCGGCCGTTCCTATAACGTAGTGGGTGTTCCGCACGTTGGTTACCCAATCGCGCATCGCTTCGTTGAGCGCGTCCTTTAGAGTTCGCGTGCCACTGGAGACAGGGTTGACTTTGGCCCCCAGGAGCTTCATTCGGAAGACGTTAAGCTCTTGGCGCGCACAATCCTCCTCGCCCATATAAACCTCGCACTGCAGGCCAAAGAGCGCGCAAACCGTCGCGGTGGCAACCCCGTGTTGCCCCGCCCCTGTTTCGGCGATAACGCGGGGCTTGCCCATATGCCTGGCGAGCATGCACTGTCCGAGCGCGTTGTTGATTTTGTGAGCGCCTGTATGGTTCAGGTCCTCCCTCTTCAGAAAGATTCGAAGACCCGTTTCGGCGGAAAGCCGCTTGCACTCGGTTAGGGGCGTCGGCCGCCCGACATAATCCCGCAAAAGGCGCCTGAACTCAGATTGGAAATCTGGATCACGCCAAGCACGGTTGAACTCGCTTTCAAGCTCGTCGAGGGCAGGTATCAGGGTTTCCGGCACATATCGACCCCCGTAGGGTCCGAAACGGCCGGCCGAACTGCGCACGTCAGGCATTGCCTTAGTCTACGCCTTGGGTCTTTGCGCGCGATGCACTAGAACAGCAAGGGCCAACTTTTAAATTTTTAAGAATCGCGGCGCCATTTCAGATTGTCTTGAATGTCAGTATTGAATGTGCGCCACAACCACAAGGCGCAACCAAGAACAGGAGAAACAAATGAACAAGTATCTTATCTCTCTCGTCAGCGCCGCCGTGTTGCTGGCTGTGGCTTGCGCCCCGGTTCAATCCCTTGCCGCGTCGAGACCCGAGAAGGTGGCGATCACGGGAACGAATAAAATCGCACTCCAGATCCATCACCGGCATCATCACCACAAGCGACATCGCCACCACCGCTGGCCACACAAGTAAACTCTTGCCCAAGTTGGCATGAGCATTTGCTTGAAACGAGTTGTTCTGGCCGCCTTCACGGCGGCCCTTTCTTTTACTTCCCTCGCGGATGGGTTTAAACCTGGGAAGATGGAACAACTCACCCTTGGAAAGAGGGTTGCGATCGATCTCCGAAGCCACCTGAAAGTGCTTCCATCCACCGATCCGCGCGTTCAAGAGCTACGCGACGTGGGCAGCCGCCTCCTTTCCAATTTGGATCTAAAGGGCGATCCCTGGGAGTTCAGTTTCGACGTAATCGACGATCCCAAAGAAGTAAATGCCTTCTCGATCCCCGGCGGCCCGGTTTTCTTCTTTACCGGCCTCCTGAATCACATCAAGACTGAAGACGAGCTCGCGGGGATCCTTGGACACGAAATGACCCATGTGATACGGCAGCATTGGGCCTACGCATATGCCGACAGTCAGAAACGGAATATCCTCCTGGACCTCGGACTCCTCTTGCTCCACGCCGGCCAAACGGCGGGAGATCTCGGTAGTCTGGGCAACGAGCTTTACGACCTAAAGTTCTCACGTAAGGACGAAACCCAAGCCGACGAGGGCGGTCTCGAAATGATGGTGCGTGCCGGATACAACCCGCAGGGCATGGTCGACGTCTTTTCCATGCTTCAGGATCTTTCCAAGGGCGAGGAACCGCCCGAGTGGATGAACGACCACCCCGACGATGGAAAGCGGGTGAAGCACATGCAGGCACTGATTGGCGCCATGAAGCTTTCTTTCCCTGCCCAGCGAGGCCTCTACTGGCAACCCTCCTAGCCGGCGTCCCTTACCTAATTAGATATAGTCTAGCGTCGGCATGGATTTCTTGAGGGCAGGGATTATATCTATGAATGGCATGGTGCCCCAAGGCTCAACTATGCCGATCTATGTTAGGTTGGCTCCTCGAAACGGCCCTCCTGTCGACGGGATTGCAAAGTTTTGCCTTTATGAAAATAGATTAAAGCCGGTTCACGTTCTAAATGAGTGGATAGCCATCAACGTAGCTAGAACAATTGGGCTACGAGTATCTGACGCATATCTCTTAAACCTCGCGCGAGAGCACGTCGATACGCTGGCGTCAAAAAGGCTGACTTGTTCAAGCGAGCCGCTGGGCTTTGGTACGAAGCGTGATAGCCTAGTGTCCATACCGAACTCGATCTCGCCATTGTTTTTTGACCGAAACGAAGTCGCAAGATTATATATCTTTGATTTGCTAATGCTTAATTCAGACCGGACCGCCGAAAATGGCAACTGCGGAGTCGATGGCGACGGACTGCACCCATTTGATTTCGGTGCTTCGTTGCCTGTGGACGTACCATTGCAAGGCTTCGAGCGATTTTTCTTCGGGTCGCACTTGAGAGATCGCGCAGAGAACCACTTATGTCGAAACTGGTTGCCCTCCGAAAATATTCTGAATAACGAACTCAGGCGCACTCTTGACATACTGGGCTCCACATGCGTCCCAGATCTGGCGCTCCTTGCGGCATCAATTGAGCCAAGTTGGCAACCGAGCGTAGAAATGGCTAAGTCTTACGTAGAATTCTTGTACGTTGAACAAAGAATGATTGTTCAGCAAGTGCAAACAGTTTTTTGAAATCGTCAAACAAATCGATGAACCAACAGAACTTCTGGGTTATACGATACAGTGGCAATCCCGGAAACGGGGAGCGACTCAATATAGGTGTGCTCGGAGTCGACCGCGATGCCCAGGAACTTGGACTGATTTTTGCGAATGCCGAAACCCGGGTGGAGGAGGTTTTCGGAAGAGATTCCGCACGAACCGTAAGTCAGGTTGAGCTTCTCTTCCGATCGGCCCTCGATATGTCGGCCGGCACAATCGTAAGGCGGACTTCAAAGGTGGCGTTGTTCGATCCCTTCTTGCTCGTTCCGGACAAGGGTCTAGGAGTCACATTTTCACCAGAGGTTGCTGGTTCATACGCGTCGTTGAGCGAAGGACTCGAAGACCTAGCGACCGCCTATCTGAACTCTTCGTTCTCGCGAAATAAGCAAAGGCGCGCGCCTAAAATATCCAAGGTTGCACTCGTAGGAAGCTACGCGCCGATGCAAAATGGCATCGCCACCTACACCACCGATTTGCACAATGCGCTCGCCGTCGCCTATCCGAAAACCGCGTTTGACGTGATCGCTGTGACCGACCAGAAAGGCAGTTATTCGTATCCGGGCGAAGTCGTCTTCGAAATCGACCAGCACGACGAGGCATCCTACCGCTCGGCTGCACGCTTCCTCAACGAGAACGGCTATGAGGCAATCTGTATTCAGCACGAGTACGGTATTTTCGGTGGCGAGGCCGGCGATTATATTCTCGAGCTAATGGATGGCATCAGGATGCCTGCCCACGTAAACCTTCACACGATCCTATCAAAACCCTCTAAGCCGCAGCGCAGGGTTCTAGAAGAGCTTGGAAGGCGGGCGGCATCTGTGTTGGTAAATAGCCGCACGGCCGAGGATTTGCTTCGCTCGATGTACTATATCCCCGACTCGACCATACAGCACATCCCCCTGGGAGTTCCTGGCCCGGCGCCGGCAATCCCTGGGCTGGCCGCGAAGCTCTCGATTGCAGAGGAAAGCAAGGTTCTTCTCACATTCGGCCTACTTTCGCCGGATAAAGGAATTGAAACTGCGATTCGGGCGATGCCAAAGATCATCGAACGCGTGCCCGAAGCCATCTACCTTATCGTTGGAGCAACCCACCCAACCATTCTTGCCCGCCAGGGGGAGATTTATCGCGAGAGCCTGGAAAGCCTTGTCCACGAACTCGGCGTCGAGGAGCACGTGCTTTTCGTCAACCGCTCTATCGAGCTCAGCGAACTAACGGAGTTTCTTAACTTTACCGACATCTACGTGACACCGTACCTGAAGGCGGAGCAAACAACTTCCGGCCCTTTGGCTTATGCCGTCGGCAGCGGGCGAGCCATGATTTCGACACCATACTGGTACGCGAAGGAGCTCCTTGCGGATGGGCGTGGCATTCTCGTCCCATTTCGCTCGCACGAAGCGATCGCGGACGCAGCAATAAGCCTTCTGACGAACCCTGAGGCCCTTAGGCAGATGGAGGAGAGATCGCAGCGATTTGGCAATGGCATGCTCTGGAGCGAAATTAGTCGAAAATACATGGACGTAATAGAGGCTGCTGCTAGTGTCTATATTCAGTCGAAGGGGCAATTTGAAATCATTCATGGCCATCGAATAGCCAAATAGCATTGAAATGAATTGAAGTGGCATGGGCAACGATCGTTAGAAAGTGAGAAGATGGGTCCAAGACGGCTGTCGGTTTCGCGGCCCCGGCGTAGATCAGGCAAGGGTGGTAGCAAGGCCATGATACAAGGTCACCGCCCGCAGCTACTTTTCGGTTTTAAGACTGTTAGGGGTGCGGTTAGTCATTCCTTTTCTCCGCTCTTCGAAGCACGCACAGGGAATGCTCGAAGACCCTTTCGGTCAGGTCATTCCAAAGATGATAAATATCGGCAAGCTCCGTAATCGGTACGAATCGGCGGCCCTTCGATTCGTTCGCGGTTAGAATCTCTTCTAGAGCGCTCACATGGGCGGTGAAGCAGTCGGCCCAACGGACCTCGGAATCCTCGGAAATCTGGTAGCAGCCGATGTATTGAAGGTCTTGCAGAATTGCGCCAGACTCCTCGCGAGTCTCCCTTTCCGCGGCCTGTCGGGAGGTCTCGTTCGGTTCGACGCGGCCGCTTGGCACGCACCAGCCGCGGTCCGCGATATCGCAAACCAGAACTTGGTCGCCACGCCAGGGAAAGGTAAGCACCGCAAAGGCCCGCAACGGCGCCACAAAGGGGGCTGGATAGAATCTCAGCGTTTGTTTTCTATACCTTCCAGCCGGAAAGCCTTTCATATCCTTAAGATTTTTCCAACTACGTGCTCGACCGGAACTGCCCCAAATGAACGGCTGTCTTCGGATACCTTTTGGTTATCTCCCAACACGTAGATTTCACCTGAGGGCACCCTGTACTCGCCGTTAATGAGCTTCCAGCTTTCCGGCACGTTGTACCACTCGACGGATTCACCGGCCGTTCGATAAACGCGCTTGATGATGTAATCGCCCTGCTTTCCCATCTTGATGACGACTACGTCGTTGTCCTTTATGGGACCTACCAGCCAATACGCCTTGCAGGCCACAAGTCGTTGCCCGTTGGTGAATGTGGGAAGCATGGAGTTGCCCGACACGATGACCGTGCGGAAGTTAAAGAAGCAAAACAGGGCCAAGCCTAAGAGTGCCAGCGCGGTAAAGCTGATGCCGGCAAACGCGCTCTTCTTCGGACCAACCTTCACCCCTTCCGGAGTTGGTCCAACCGGAATATCGGCTTCCATGGCATGTCCTTTTGCGATTTCGTCACCTTCGAGTTCGGACCCTGTAAGAATCCCTATTAAGAATTTACTCTCAGACATGGAAATAGTTGTCGCCCATCAATTGTTCGGCGCCCGCGCACTTTCTCCTTGCGTCATGTGGTCTACATCTTGAGAAAGGGCGCTGAACGAACTACCGGCTTGAACCTGCCGCAAAGGAAGTTTCTCAAGATTTGAACCAAGAACGCTTCGAATGCGGTAACTTAGGAGGTTAGTCGAAGGCGATGGGCTTTTCGACTTAGTAGCGACGCGCTTTCGGGTGCTTGAATGTTTTGTTCGGCTTCAATGGACGCCGGTGGCGGAACACGCAATGGGCAGCAGAATAACAAATGAGCTCTCGGCGAGTAGCAACTCGATGACGCCGGGATATCCGGACGATGAGGTCCTAATCGAGCGATCGCAAAGAGGCGACCGCCAGGCTTTTGACGACTTGATTCGCAAGCACGAAAAGCGCGCCTACCAGTATGCGTTCAGGTTGACATCTAACCCAGAAGAAGCGGGCGACGTCGTCGCCGACGCATTTGTGAGGGTTTATAGCGCCCTTCATAACTTCAAGGGCCAAAGCGCCTTCACCACCTGGCTCTACCGCATCCTCACGAACTGCTTCCTTGACATGCGCAAGAAGGAGAAGAGCAGGCCAACCACCAGTTTCGAAACCGCGTTCACCACGGACGACGGGGACATGGAGCGTCAGGTGGAGGATGGAGCGCCCACTCCGTATGACCGTGCGGAGCGTACCGAGCGCGAGCGGGCCGTCGAGAGGGCGGTTTGTCAAATGCCCGAGTATCAGCGGGCGATGATCACAATGTATCACGTGGAAAACCTTTCCTACGAAGACATCGCGGAAGCTCTCGATCTTCCGATAGGTACCGTCAAGAGCCGTTTGAACCGGGCACGCCTAAGTTTGCGAGAATTACTTTACGGAGATGAGGAACTTTTCAAATTAGGGTGAAGTCATAAGTTTTGAGGACAGCAAATGACCCTGGCAAAGGCTAAAGATTATTTTTCCGCCTATTACGAAGGCTCATTGGACCGCGGCTTGAAACAAGCTTTTGAGACGCGGATCAAGGAAGATGCGCAACTACAGGCTGAATACAGAGCGTTCACACGCGCAATGAAGGAACTTGAAGCGTTCGGGAGTATCGACATCGAACCTCCCGCCGATCTTCACGACAAGATTGCGGCGCGACTTGACAAAGCTATTTGGGAACAAAAGCGTCAAAAAGCGCCCACTTTTTCGTTCGCGTGGTGGCAAGGATTGGTGGCGGTAACCGTGGCCGCCGCTTGTGTAATCGGCTTCGTGACTTACTCCGACCATCAACGGCAGACGTCTACGGCTTCGCTATTGCCGGTCGGCGGTTCCAGCTTGCCCGCAAAGTTCACTTTCGCGGCGAGCGGCCCCAGCGGACACGGCGTCGCCTTGAACTTCCCCGGCGAGGACGCGAAACTCGTCGTCAAGGACTCCGATGGCAAAGTTATCAGTTCCGTCGATTTAAACGGCCAAGAAGTTAGGGAAAAGCCGCTCGAGAATACGTCGGATACGGCTCAACTGATCGGCATCGAAGCTGACACTCCCGATGGACCGATCGCGGCGAGCTTCGTCGCCGTACCTGGCAGGCTCAGGGACCCAAGCGCTTCGGGCAAAGGCGCCGTGAAGGACTTGGCCACCGCCATCGCAGGCCACTATCAGAAGCCGGTCGTGATACAGAACCAGGCCGACGGCGAGAAGCCGGCCTCCTGGGACTTGACCACGAACGATCTGCTTGGCGCGGCAACCGCCTCTCTCAAAGGCCTCGGCCTATCGATCAGCGAGGAAGGCAGCGGAATCATCCTGATTCAACCGAACAACTGACGATTTCCAGCAGGCGACACAGAAAAAGAGCGAAGCGAACGGCTTCGCTCTTTTTTGTTCTTACATAATCCGGCTGAAGATGCAGCAGGATCTGTTTGGCGGCGGCGAAGGCCCAGGCAAGGAGGACACTTCCCCACCCCTGGCCGCCCGAATGCGGCCACGGACATTCGACGAGTTTGTCGGCCAGCCGCACCTTATCGGTCCTGACGCGGCCCTCCGCCGGGCGGTCGAGAACGGCAGGTTCGGTTCCATTATCCTCTGGGGGCCTCCCGGGGTGGGAAAGACGACTCTGGCTGAACTCATCGCCGGTGTATCGCACTCTCAATTCGCAAGGGTAAGCGCCGTATCCGCGGGCGTGGCCGATCTACGCAAGATCATCGAAGAGGCCCGGGCCAGACGCAAGCTCGGTAAAAGAACAATCCTTTTCATCGACGAAATCCACCGATTCAATAAGTCCCAGCAGGACGCCATACTGCCGGTGGTTGAAGATGGAACGGTCACCCTGATAGGGGCCACCACCGAAAACCCCTCTTTTGAGGTCAACTCCGCGCTGCTTTCGAGGTCGCGCGTTTACGTGCTGAACTCGCTGTCCGACGAGGAGGTCAAGCTGGTGATCGACCGGGCTTTGGCCGAACCCGAGCGCGGTTTCGGCGGAGAGGTTGAACTGGACGAAGACGCGGCGGCCGCCATGGTGAACCTAGCCAACGGCGACGCCCGCTCGGCGCTGAACATGCTCGAGCTGTGTGTCCTGAGCTTGGCCCCCGACGAACCCAAAAGGGTCACGGTCGAGATACTCAAGAGCGCCGTCCAACGCCGTAGCGTGATGTTCGATAAGAGCGGGGATATGCACTATGACACGATATCCGCCCTTCACAAAACGGTTCGCGGCAGCGACGTTGACGCCTCCCTTTATTGGCTGGCCCGAATGTTGGAGGGCGGCGAAGACCCCCTTTATCTCGCCCGCCGGCTGATCCGGATGGCAACCGAAGACATTGGGTTGGCCGACCCGCAAGCCCTCGTGCTTGCAATCGCGGCACAGCAAGCGGTGCACTTTATGGGCATGCCTGAGGGCGCCCTCGCACTGGCCGAGATAACCGCGTATCTTGCCGCCGCGCCAAAGAGCAACGCCGTTTACGCCGCCTTCTCGAGAGCGAAGGCGGACGTCGAGCAAACCCGCAACGATCCGGTCCCAGAGCACCTACGCAACGCTCCCACTGGGCTCATGAAGGACCTGGGCTACGGAGCAGGCTACAAATACGCCCACGACTACGAGGGAGGCTTCGTCTATCAGCAGAACCTGCCAGAGGCTTTGGAGGGAAAGGTTTACTACGAACCCACGAACCGGGGAGAAGAGCTGAAGATAGCCGAGCGCCTTGCCGAAAGGCGAGAAATAGCGAAGAAGGCCCGCAGGCTGTAAACTGCTTCTTCTCGCATGGACAGCAACGAGCAACTGATTCAGGCCGTACACCTGGCGACCCGGAAACTTGCAAGTACGGGTGATTTCGACACCCTGTTGCGCGAAGTGCTCGTGATCGCGGTTGAGGCGGTGGGCGCGACTGGTGGGACAATTTACGTTCACGATCCAGTGAAAAAGCGCCTCGTCTTCCGCCATGTGATCCCGGAGGACGTTGCGAACAAACTGCCCTTCTTGGAGATTCCCGACGATGCGGGCGTCGCGGGCCAGGTCTTCCAAACTCGCAAAACCCAAGTCAGCCAGTTCTCCGAGAGCAACGAGCGGACGAGACGCGAGGTTGAAAAAGCGACGGGCGTGGTTACGCGAACGATGGTTACCGTTCCCCTGATGCTCGAAGACGAGGAACCGATCGGCGTCGTTCAGCTCATTAATAAGAAGCAAGGCCTCTTCAGCGAGAGCGACGTGGCCGTTCTCGACACGGTCGCCGCCGTTTCAACGATGGCCTATATGAACTCCCGGCTCATCGAAGAATCCAGCAGGGCTTCGACGATGCTAGGTATGGGCAAGGTCAGCCATGATATCTTCCACCTTGCCGCCAGCCTCCTTGCGAATATCTCGTTCTCCGAGATGACCTTGGATCACTTGCGCAAAGAGGTCGCCAAGACCGCGCCCGACAAACTGGCCGCTTCGGCAAACATCGATTTGCTCCACGAAATATGCTTCGACCTGAAAGCGTCCATCGAGCGCATCGTCGGCTACGCACAGCTAGTGAGCGACTTATCCTCGGGGCGTGAACTCCGGCCCAACAAGGGCTTGGCCCCAATCGCCGACACGATTCGAACAAGCGCCGAGTACGTGGAGAGCCTCGCCCGCAAGCATCACGTGGCAATCCGCTACGACCTCCAGTCGGACGCACCGCCCCTGCTTCATGACCCTCTTTATCTCTTCAGGATCGTGCAGAATTTGGTCGGCAACGCGGTGAAGGCGGTAGTTGAAGTGATTCCCAAGGACTGGGAAGACCGGCATGCAGACGATGAGGATGCCGTATTCGGTGAAGTCTTCGTCCGTTACCGATTCGAGAGCCTTCGCCACGTGATTGAGGTCGAAGATTGCGGACCGGGAATGTCGCGGGACACCGCGGAACGTATTCTGGCGGGCAATGCGCGAAGTCAATGGGACAAGGGAACGGGCTCAGGTTGGGGCACGAAAATCGTTCTGGAATTAACCGCGACCCATGGCGGAACCGTATCCATCGAGTCCGATCTGGGCAAAGGCAGCACCTTCCGGGTCGCTATTCCGGCAGCGCAGGCGTAATCGCCGAAGCTTGGACCGTAGGTTAAACGTAAGTATAATTAGGGATCCATTCCTTCCTGCCGGAACGCCTGCATATGGTGGCGGGTTGAAGGGGATGAGGATAGAAGTCCGGCTAAGAATTTATGTGGAAAGGGATATTCAAAGGCACGCTGTATGTAGTTTTTTGCGCGCTGTTGCTAGGGATGGGCACGGCGATGGGTTGGATAGGTCGAAGCGCTATTTTCGGGAAGATGGTCACCAACAGGGTGAAGACTTTCCTGAGGCTCCCTACCGAAAACCCCTTTAATCAAGATGTCATCACCTTGCTCGTTCTCGGTTGCGACGAGGACTGGTACTTCGGCGGCCACCAACTCATCCGGCATCAGGCCCGAAGCGATATGATGCTTCTTTGCCATATCGATTTCAAACACAGACAGATTTCAGGCATCAGCATTCCCCGGGACACATTGGTCGCCTCCGATGGCAGGCACGAACAAAAGATCAACGCCTACCACCTTTACGGAAGCACCGACGAAGACAAGAGCGAGTCTTCGAAGCGAGCGGTCGAAACCCTATTGCCGGGGGTGAACATCGATCGCGTTCTCGTGCTCAACTTCGACTCGTTCAATCAAATGGTTGATGCGGTCGGCGGCGTCGACCTTTACGTGCCCAAGAACATGAACTACGACGATAATCGAGGGCACCTGCATATTCATCTCAAGGCTGGTCGACAGCACCTGGACGGAGACCAATCTCAGGGTTTCGTGCGATTCAGGCACAGCGACGACGATTTTCACCGAAGCGCCCGGCAGCACGATTTTGTTCTCGCGTTCAAAGACGCGGTGAAGTCGCACTGGACGCAACTGCCAGAAGTCGTCGACAAGGCTCGGGACCTAACCGGTCGTTCGTTGAGCGTCGATGAGATCGCGTACATCGCGAACTTCGCCGAGACGATCGGGAGCGACAACATCCAGATGGGTCTTCTGCCGGTCGTGGACGCGAAGGACGCCGAGTACGACCTCCGGCTTGACGACTCCAAAGTCGACGACGTTCTTCGCCAGTATCACTTCATCGACACAGAGGACGCTTCCACTCCGGCTACCGCGCCAGCAGGCGATCACTCGTGATCCTGGGTAGCGTCAACTACGATCCGGACGAAGAGGATGGGCGTAAACGCCGCTCTCATGTAACCAAGAAAGAGGTGATCATCGTCATCACATTCTTAGTTTTGGGAAGCATTTTCCTTGTTCCTATTTACACGCACCTCATGGACATTCGGAATAGTCATGTCTGCACCCAAAATCTTCTCGACATCGGCACCGCCATCGAGGGGTACGCGGCGGATAACGACGACCGCTTCCCTCCCGTGTACATGACCGCGCAGGACGAGGTTGGGCCAAAAGTCTTCGAGCACAACTCTGTCAAGTCCTGGGCTTCGGTCATCTCGCAGTACATGAAGAACCGAAACTCGTTTAAATGCCCTGCCGCTAACGACAGCGAAGGCGTTCTTACCCAGCCGGGGGACAACGGGTCCGTGTTCACCACCGATTACGGAATGTATTCGGCATTTTCGACGGTCGCTCGAGGATCCATTCCCCAAATATCGCGCAGCGCCCTAATCGCCGACACCGACAACGAGGGCGCCAACGGGACTGCCGACCCGTTACCCCTCAAAGACTCGAAAGGGAACGTCACTCCCGACGGCATGGTTATAGGCCTGGACGATACGAATTTGACCGAGGACGACCGGACCGAAGCTGCGATTGACGCCGCGAAGTATGCGACCCGCCTTGCGGCGCCTCAAAGCGTCAAGATGGGCTTCGACGACCACACCTACACCCGCCATCCTGACGGCATTAATGTGCTTATGGCCGATTTGCACAGGGAGCACATCCACGGGCCCGACCTCCTCGTCGAGCACCCGGGCAGAAAAGGCGCCGGAGCGGCAGGTATTACCGGCTACTGGTACGTTCCCCCGGCGCCATAGCTCGTCGTCGATGCTTCAGCCTCTAGTAAACTCGTTCCGATGGAATACAGGATCGAAAAAGACAGTCTGGGCGAGGTACGGGTCCCAGCCGACGCCTATTGGGGCAGCCAAGCTCAGCGCACCTACGATCTGTTTCACATAAGCGGCCTCACTGAGCACCCGAAGATGATCGAGGCGTTCGTCCTTCTAAAGAAGGCCGCCGCAGCAACGAACACCGAGTTAGGCCTCCTCGACAAGCGTATCGGCGACGCGATCGTTCAGGCAGCGGACGACATCCTCTCGGGCAAGCTCAGGGATCAATTCATCGTAGACGTGTTCCACATGGGCGCGGGCACCTCCCTGAACATGAACGTGAACGAGGTTCTCGCCAACCGGGCCGAAGAGATCCTTGGTGGCAAGAAAGGCGCGTACGAGATCGTCAACCCGAACGACCATCCGAACTACGGGCAGTCCACCAACGACACCGTCCCCGCGTCGATGCGCATTATGTCCAGGTTGATGCTTGTGGATTTATTGAAATCGATCGACAAGCTCGCGGAAGCGTTTAGTTCGAAGGGCTGCGAATTCGACAAGATCCTCAAGTCCGGCCGCACCCATCTTCAAGACGCGGTTCCGATTCGCTTGGGCCAGGAATTCGAAGCGTACGCGGCAGCGATCCGAAAGTGTAGGCGATGGTTCGAGCACGCAGCTTACGAGCTGGAGGACCTAGGAATCGGGGGCAGCGCGGCGGGCACCGGGCTGAATACCGACCCCACCTACCGGTTCAAACTGGTTGAGAAGCTCAATGCCTGGACGGGCCTTCCGTTTCGCAACTCGGCGGATATGCGCGAGGCGATGCAATCCAACCTCGCGATGTCGGCGCTTTCCTCTGCTCTGCGGATGTTCTGCCTGGAGATGACGCGGGTCAGCAACGACCTCAGACTGCTATGCTCGGGCCCGCTCACCGGTTTCGCGGAGATCGTCCTACCCGCAGTGCAGCCCGGCTCTTCGATCATGCCAGGGAAGGTCAACCCCTCCATGGCAGAGAATCTGAATATCGTCCTTTATCAGGTCCTAGGCCAGTGCGCCGCCATGGACTACTCGGTGCAAGCGGGCCAGCTTGAGTTGAACGTTATGATGCCAGGAATGGCCTTCGCCGCCCAGTTCTCGCTTATGATTCTTACAAACACACTGGAAACGTTCACCGAAAACTGCGTGAAAGGAATCAAGGCGGACGAGGAAAAGTGCCGGCACTACGCGGAGATCTCCCCTTCCCTGAGCACGGCGCTCAACACCTACATCGGCTACGCTATGGCTTCCGAAGTGACGAAGCAGGCGCTTAAAGAGAAGAAGACGATCCCTCAGGTAGTGCGGGAGCGGGGCCTCATGGACGAGGAGACCTTACGCAAGGTCTTGGATCCCGCTTTGCTGACCGAACCGGGGATACCAGGGCGGGAGAAATAGGAGATAGGCAATAGGAAGTAGGACTTTAAATTGAGATTCAAGATGTCGAGCTGCGCTCGACTCGCACCCTGAGAGGGTGCGCCACTCCTTAAGTGCTTGTCTATTTCTAGTTTTCTATGTTACGATCCGTCACGGAAGCCGCTTGACCTTGAAATCAGCCGATTGCACGTTATATCGGCCCGCCATCTTGGCGGGAAGGTCGCTGATCGTTCCCTCGATGGATTCCAACCTCGCGCTGCCGACCTGGAAAATGGCAGTCGCATCAGCTCGCAGAGATTTCGGCTCGTTGGGAGCGGCGAAGAGCAGCTTCAGCATGACCTTCGCCATCCCGTCCTTAACTTCCAGCAGCTTCACCGTGCCAGTGGCCTTCAGGTTTGGGCCGTTCTTGCCGTCGACGTTCACTTCTAGACCGATCACGAGAGGCTTGTCCATGGCGTAGGCGGCAAAAAGATCGGGAAGGACATGGCTGACGCTCGTTTCATCCGTGACCGGCCCTTCGAAAACTCCATCCCCAAGGAAATGGAACGATTTGGAATTTGGCGGCGGGGCGGGAATGTCCATTCCGTTCGCCGTTATATGAAAGCTCGAATTAACTTCCTTGACGTCGGCCCCTCCGTCCTTGTCCACCGCCGAAACGGTTTCAGTCCAAGTCGATTCAACCTCGGCGTCGGCGGATTCGAGATGCTCGGTCATCGACATTTGATAGGAATCGGCTTCTGCGGGCTTGAAAGTCCGGTGCAAGGTTAGTCCTTCGCGGCTAGAGGCGGCCGAGGCGGCAAAGGCGAGAATGACGGGCAACCAAACAAAGCGATTCACGGATCAGAGTTTACGCCAACTTCCCTTGTTTAAACCAATTCCAATCTCTGTGCTAAGGCGTTGGTTAGAAGGCATTCGGGGTCGTAGAGCTTTTTGAGCTCTCTGAACTTCGTGAGCCCTTGTCCGAGGAACGAATGTGCCTGATCCGCAGCCAAGGTGCTGTCTTTAGCAAAGTAAAAACGACCGCCTGACTCCAGCGCCGTCTGGTTCATCCTGTTCGCCATTCTCCATAAGCGCTCGCGGTTCGAAGCGGTCACCTTGAAGTCGAGGGCGAGCGAATATCCATCCACCGCGTGCGTCAGCAGAAACCCGTCGGGCCGGTGGCGTTTCATCACCGCGAGATACGACTCCAAGCCCTCTTCCTGCTGAATCCTCACCAACATGGAAAAAACTTCCTGAGCAGCGTCTTTGGGAACGAAATACTGGCATTGGATGAGTCCCCCCGGAAGGTACGCCTTCTCCCACCCAGGAACGTAGTCCAGCAGGAAGTTGTAGGCGGCGAGGCTTTGGTGCACGATCTTGCCATGCTCGCGGTACTTTCCCGCGGCCTGCTTGGCTGCATTCACGAACCGCATCCCAGCCCGGTGGTTTAACAATCGGAGCAGTCTCCAAACCGACGATTTTGGAAACAGGCCGGCGATGTGGGAGGGCAGATGTTGGTGAGCGGGTCCCAACGACGATGCGCCTGCCGGCTCCTTGTCGTGCCAAGCCGCATGAAGGATGCCGCGGCCCTCGCCCTCGCCATGACCAAAGCAGTCGAGCCACGACACCACGTATTCGGCCTTGCCCTCGAACCGTTCAAACGCCGAGAACTGCTCTGACCAATTTGCGCAAGAAACCGCCTCAACGCGGACGTCGCCCGACGTGATTCGCTTCAGTTTGAGTTTGATTCGCGTGATCACGCCGATAAGGCCCAACCCACCGATCACCGCGAAAAACAACTCGTCGTCGGGTTTCAGCGTGCGAATCTCGCCCGAGGCAAGCATCAAGTCGAGTTCGAGCACGTGCTCGCCGAACGGTCCCCGCATGAAGTTATTCTTGCCATGAATATTCATAGCCAGCGCGCCTCCGAGAGAGGTGCGCATCGTCCCGCTGACTACCGGCAGCCACCACCCGTCCGGCAGGGTCTTACGCCAGATTCCCTCGAGCGTCGCGCCTGGGCGAGCCTCTATCGTCCCCTCGATTGCATCGAAAGAAAGGACATCGTCGAAGCGAGAAAGGTCGAGAACGAGGCTTTCCGGTGCGAAGGCCGCATCTCCATAACTTCGGGCTGCGCCCCGCAAGGCCACCTTTCGGCCAGACTTCCTGGCCAACTCGAACACCGGCGCAATCCCTCCGATCCCGGCCGGTTGAAAGAGATACCCATCGGCACGTTGGGACATGCCGAAACCAGACAGGCTTCTTACCGTTTCGGGAGGTATCAAGGCGGCCATTCAGAAATTGAGCTTCCTAAAGATTGGAGAAGGAATGTTGCGGACGATAAAGAAGATGATTCGGTGAACGACCGAAAGGTAGTGCTCGCCGTTCCGGTCGGCCTTCTGTAGAATCAGCGAAGCAGCCTTCGAGGCGGGCATCATGTTCTTAAAACTGGTGTGCGCGGTCATCGGGGTCTCAACTGGACCTGGCTTGATAGTCACGACCGCAACCCCTGTCTTCCCCAGGCGATTCCGCAAGGATTCCATGAAAGTCGCGAGAGCGGCCTTAGAGGTGTGATAAGCAGGTTGCCCCTTGCGTCCTCGGTCGCCCGCAACGCTGCCGAGAGCGACGATCGAGCCCTTGCCAACGTTGCCAAGCCGGATCGCAGCCTGGTCCAGCCATGCGATCGCTCCAAGGAGATTCGTCTCCAGAATCGCCTTATCCTTCGAAAAATCGTATTCGTCCTTGCCAACTTCGGGCATGATTCCAGCGCAATAGATAACGAGATCAAGGCCCCCAAGGGCCTTGGAGACCTCCTGGAACAGCTCCGGGACCTTGTTGTAGTCGGTTACGTCGTGAACGAACGGCAGAATCTGGCCGGGAGTCGATTTGGTCAGCTCCTCGAGCTTGTCTTTACGCCTTGCCAACGCCGCAACTCTACAGCCGGTGGCCGCTAACTGCCTCGTCAACTCCTCTCCAATGCCTGAGGATGCTCCGACGACGATAGCAAACTTAAACTGAGTTATCGCACACCTCCAATTTCCACCAGCGGGACCTTGCTCACGCTCAGCGCAACAATGGCAGAGACGACGAACAGCAATACGCTGAACAAAATGTGCCGGTCTTTGAAAAGCAACGTCTCCGGCTCGCCCCCTTCGTCGTTGGCAAATACGATCAGCACATATCGGCAAATCCCGTAATAGACGAAGATGGTCGTGATGACGAGGGCCGGATATTTCAGGGCGGTCGGACTCTCGAGCGCGTAGATTCCGTAGCAGAGGGCCGCGCCCGTCGCGGTCATAATGACGAGCGCGTCGAGGGCCTGCTTGCTGTACCCGGCGAGGCTGGCCCTGCTCTTGGCACGGTCGTCTCCCTGAAGAATAAACTCGTGGCGACGCTTTGCGAACCCCAAGAGCAGGGCCAAGCCAGCCGTGCATAGCAGAAGCCAAGCGGATATCTTCGCGTTGATGGCGGCCGCGCCCAACATGGCACGGAGCACGAATCCGGTGCCGATGATGAAAACGTCCAGCACGGGCACACCCTTGCCAACGAAGTTATAAAGCACCTGCAGCAGAATATAGGCGCCGACGACGCCAAGAGCCATAGGTCCGACGAGAGCCAATAGGACGACGGCCAGACCGAAAGCGACTAGCGCGAGAGCCATCGCGGCCCCCTTGGATACCTGGCCAGATGCTATCGGCCTAAACTTCTTCTTTGGGTGAGCCCGGTCCTTTTCCACGTCCTGCAGGTCGTTGATGACGTAGGCGGTGGAGCTCACAAGGGACATGCCAAAAAACGCCATGAGCGTCAGGGCGAGGTCATGCAGGTTCCCCAGCCTATTGGTGAAAAGGATGGCGGCGAAGACAAGCAGATTCTTGGTCCACTGCTTGGGCCTTAACAACCTCACATATGCTTTCATGGATGATAACGACGATTCTCGAGCTCAACGCTCTTGAAGATGCCCCTCTACGGCCTCCGCCACCGCACTCTTGTATTCCTGCCTAAAACGGCTAACATCGAACTGCCGTGCATGGTTCTTCAGAGTGGCTGGATCGAACGACTTTTTGTCGAATTCCCGTATCGCATCGATTAAAGATTCGGTCGTTTGCTCCTTGAAAAGCACGCCCATGCCGTCCGTGACCGATTCGGTGACGCCTCCCTCCCCAAACGCGATTACTGGGAGGCCGGCCGCCAGCGCCTCCACCGGGACGATGCCGAAGTCCTCATATCCGGGAAACACCAGGGCTTTCGCATTCGAGACGAGTTGGTGCAATTCCTCCTCAGACAGCCTCCCCCAAAAATGAATGTTGCGATAGCCCGCCGCACGCTCCTGGAGCTTCTTGCTCAGCGGCCCTGAACCCACGATGTTTAGATTGAGGCCTGTCGCGATCGCGGCATCGATCGCCAGGTCGACCCGCTTATACTCGATAAGCCTTCCCCAGAACAGCAACCCCTCAGTAACCCCCTGCTTTTCCAGAGGCAGCCATCGCTCCGTGTTTACCGGCGGGTAAATCACCTTCGAGACCTTTCTTCCGTAGAACTTCAACACGCGCTCGGCAGTGGTATTTGAGTTCGCGAATAAGACGTCCGGCCGCTTTGAGGCTTCCAGATCGAGTTTCCGCAAGGCGTTGGCAATCGCGCGGTGGAGAGGAGTTTTCGATGCGCGGTTGTCAATCTCCGGCAACCACAGCGAGCGTGCGGGTGTGTGGTAGTAGTTGATGTGCAGCGCGTCAGGCCTGCGCCGTACCCCATGGGCAAACGAGTGGCTATCCGAAAGAACCAGGTCGTATGCCGAGAGGTCCATGGACGAATAGATGCCCGGCATCAGGGGCGCATACAGATAGTGCTTCTTGAGTGATAGCGGCATCCTCTGCAAAATGCTCGGGTGAAGTTCATGCTTCTCCAGGAACTTGAGGCCCCGGGAATCGATCTGCGAGGCGAAGACATCGCCCGGAAACATGTCGCAAATCTGCTCGAACACCGCTTCGGATCCCGCCGGCACCGTTAGCCAGTCGTGAACAAGCGCCACTTTCAGGTCCTCGGGTCTCAGCGGCCGTACGCGCATGCAGGTTATTGTAGCGTGATTGACGTAGGTCTTCCTAAAATGCCACGAGGAAATGCCCGCGAAAAGTAGACTCCGGCTGTGGATATTCGCAATGACGTCACTCCAGAAGAACTCTGGACCTGTGCGCTAATGATGTCGACCACGGACCCATGGGTTACCATGGGCCGTGCCGTCGAGTTGTGCCACGCCGGCATTGCCCACGAAGACGCCAGAATCCTGCTGGCGTGCGAGAACGGACAAGTCCTTGGATTCCTTGCGTACAACATGCGCGTGGGAATTATTCGGGGTTACATACAGAACCTATGCGTGTTTGAGGGTGCGCGGGGAAAAGGCGTGGGAACCTTCCTAATGTCCGAAGCCGAAAAGCGAATACTCGAGGAGTGTCCGAACGTGTTCATCTGCGTGTCGTCATTCAACAAACGCGCGAAGAGCCTTTATGAACGCCTTGGTTATCAAGTCGTCGGTGAGTTTGAGGACATGGTTATACGGGGCCACTCGGAGTTCCTGTTGCGCAAGACGACGGGGCCGCTATCCGAGTTTCGCCCCTAACGGCGATGCAAGCACTCGAGCCATCGATTCCCTTAACACCCGGGGATCTAGGCTCATGGTCGTGTTCGACACATTGACCTCCATTTTCCAAACATCGGGTTCTTCAGTTGGAAAGAGCCTGCTGCAGATCAGCATTCCCGTGTCCCGCGCAACCTCCCAGAATGCCTCTTCCAGCTTGTCCTTGTCGCCCTTGAACAGAAGGTGCATCATGTTGGTCGGAGGGTTCTCAGGCCGCACCGTAATTCCTTCCAACCCATGGAGGGCGCCGGCGATCTCTGCCGCCTTTTGGCAGTACTCGCCGATGCGGGGAAGGTGCGCATCCATTCCAACCTTCGCCGCAACCGCGTTTGGCGCGAGAGTCACGAGGTTGCCTCCATGCCTGCGCAGCCATATTCTCGATTCCGCGATAAGGTCGGCAGGCCCAGCCAGCATCGCGCCCGGCAACCCCCGCAAGATCTTGTAGAACGACACGTAAACCGAGTCGAAAAGTGCGGCGATTTCAGCGTACGAGCGCCCGTAGAATGGCGCGCACTCCCACAGCCGCGCACCGTCCAGGTGGGTTTTGATCCCCCGCTCTTGGGCCCAGCGGCAGATCTCGCAAAGCTCTTCCCAACTGGGAAGCTGGCCACCGATCTCTCTTTGAGGCAGTTCAACCAGCAGTACCGCGAACTTCTCTCGGACCGCCTCGAGGTCTTTCAGGGTGAACAGCCGCGACTTCTCACCCAACAGCACCGCCTTGAGGTGGTGGAGCTCGCGATAAGCACCCTGCTCGTGGATCTCCAAATGGCAGGTCGGGTGGAAAGCGACGGTGTTGTTCCCTGCCCTGTCGCACCAGTTCCGAAGCGCGATCTGCTGTGCCATCGTCCCGCTTGGCATGAAAACGGCGGCCTCTTTGCCCAACATCCCCGCCACTTCCCTTTCGAGCTGAGTAGTAAAGCCGCCCGATCCATAGTTATCGTTGCCAACTAGCGCGTAGGGTGAATCCGCGATCTCATGCAGCTTCTCCGAGAGCGTTCCCCCTGGCCGGTAGGCGAGAAACTGGGTGCATTGCGCGGCGATGTCTTTACGCTCGGATTCGGTGAAGGGCATGGAAATGAGGATACAGCATTACCCCTCGCCGTCAGTCGACGATGAATAGCTTGGCCCCAGTCGCCGTTGCCGACCGGTGCGGCGCGTCGTCGTCCGCCACCTGATAGCTCATCCCGGGCGTCAAAGTGAACCGCCGTCCATCCTTAAGTTCCGTCTCCAACTCTCCCTCCAAGCAAAGCAATATGTGCCCTTTCACGCACCAATGGTCGGCCAGATAGCCGGGAGTGTATTCAACCATCCGAACCCGAATCGGCCCAAACTGCTGAGTTCTCCAGTAAGCAGTTCCCGTTTCGCCAGGGTGCGTCGTGGGCTCGATCTGAGACCAATCGGTCGTGCCAAATGGAGTGTTGGTAATTTGCAAATCAACCCCGAAACCGTCGCCAGTTCCTGGCACTAGTCTAGCGCGTGAAATCTGGAGAAACCGCCTCTACCCTCTACCCCAGGATTCACCGCGCGCCGCGGCCAACGAGAATCGCCAAAGTCGTGCGGACGAGCACCTGAATGTCGAACCAGGTGTTCGCGTTTTCGTAATACTCGCGGTCGAGTTCGACGCGCTCTTCATAGGTGGTAGCGCTGCGGCCCATGCACTGCCACAGACCCGCGCAACCCGGTTTCATCGCGGTGTACACGTCCTGCTGATCGCCGTATTTTGCGATCTCGGCCTCGACGATAGGCCTGGGGCCCACGAGACTCATGTTGCCCTGGAGGACGTTGAAAAGCTGGGGCAACTCGTCAAGGCTGGACTTGCGAAGAAACTGACCCAACTTGGAAATCCGCGGATCGTTCTTGATCTTGTAGGTGACTCTGTATTCTTCCCAGAGGTCCGGGCGAGATCGCAACAGCGCCTCCGCGTCGCGAACCATCGTTCGGAACTTATGAATTTCGAACACTTCGCCGTTTTGTCCAATGCGTTTCTGCTTGAACACGACAGGAAAACCATCGGTGAGCGCGATCGCTAACACGATCAAAAGAAACACGGGAAACAGCACCAGCAGAGCGACGGCGCTAAGGGCGACGTCGAAGGCTCTTTTGAAGAGTTGAAAGCGGCGGCGGTGATACCGGGTGGTTTTGACGCGAGTCGGCGCTGCCTCCGGCGTCGGGACCGGAGCGGTAGCAGGAATGCCGCCCGCTCTTTCATAACCGATCATATGCAGTTCAACTTCTTTTCGGGTATCGCCAGCCAACACAATTCATTGTTGGATGGCGCACTGAACGTCAAGAGTATAGAATGCGCTTCTCAGGCTCGCCACTAGCGATTAGACTAGGTTTTATGAACTAACCTGCTTTGAGCCTCCGGTATCCTCTTAGGCAGATGTGCGGAATAGCAGGATATCTCGGACCGCGAAACGCGGTCGACGTGGTTTTCGACCAACTCAAAAGACTTGAATATCGCGGTTACGACAGCGCCGGTATCGCCTACTTGAACGACGGCGAGATTCGCGTTCTCAAGCGAGCTGGAAAGCTGAGCGAACTAGGCAAACTCCTCGAGACCCACCCCGCCGACGTCCGCACCGCGATGGGCCACTCGCGCTGGGCGACCCACGGCGCGCCGACCGATACCAACGCGCACCCCCATTACGACAGAACCGAGACCGTCGCCATCATCCACAACGGCATCATCGAGAACTACCTCGAACTTCGTGAAGAGCTGCTCGCCAAGGGTCACGAGTTCAAGTCCCAAACCGACACGGAGGTCGCCGCCCACGTCATCGGCGAGGTTTACGAAAGCGGCGCACCTCTTGAAGAGGCGGTTCGCCTGGCCGTCAAGCGCCTGAGGGGCGCGTTTGCCTTGGTGGTCCTGTCAAAGCGCGAGCCGAACAAACTCGTCACCGTTCGGAACTCCAGCCCCATCGTGTTGGGCCTGGGCGACGGCGAGAACCTCCTCGCAAGCGATATCCCCGCCCTCCTTCCCTACACCCGCGAGGTGGTCATTGTGGAGGAGAACCACGTGGCGACCATCACCGACAAAGAAGTGCACATCATGGACAGCGACGGCCGGCCGGTTCCGGTCAAGCCGATGACCATCGATTGGGATACCGCCGCCGCCGAGCGGGGCGGATACGAGCACTTCATGCTCAAGGAGATTCACGAGCAGCCAGAAGTCATCCGCAACGCCATGGCAGGCCGGATCGACGAGCACAATCAGATTCGCTTCGAACAGGTGTTCAACGAGCACGTTTGGAACGAGATCGACCGGGTGAACATAATAGCCTGCGGCACCGCGTTCCATGCCGGCCTCATGGGCAAGTATCTTTTCGAAAAGCTGTTGCGCCTCCCCACCGACGTCTACTATTCGAGCGAGTTCCGCTACGGAGACCCCGTTTTGTCGCCCAGGTCGCTCGCCATCTTCATAAGCCAGTCAGGCGAAACCGCCGATTCCCTAGCCGCGCTGCGACTCTGCAAGGATCGCCGGATACGAACGCTCGGAATCGTAAACGTGATCGGCTCGAGCATCGCCCGCGAATGCGACCGCACCATTTTCACACAGGCTGGCCCTGAGATATCCGTCGCAAGCACAAAGGCATACACCGCACAGGTGGTGGTGCTGAACCTGCTCGCGCTATACATCGCCCAGGTGAGAGAAATGCCAGGAATCCGCGTTCCCCAGGTGGTCGAGGAGATGAAGCTATTGCCAGACAAGGCAAAGCAGGTCTTAACTCAAGAAAAGGACATCATCGAGCTGGCCGACCAAATTCGAACGACTCCGCTCTGCTTTTTCCTAGGCCGCGGCGCAGACGCCTACGTCGCCCTAGAAGGCGCCCTAAAGCTCAAAGAAATCGCCTACATCCCCACCCAAGAGTCGCCCGCAGGCGAAATGAAGCATGGACCCCTAGCCCTGATCCAACCGGGAGTAGTTGCCATCTTCGGTTCGACCGATCCAGAAATTCGCGATAAGGTGGTTAGCAACATCCAAGAAGTCCGCGCCCGAGGCGGCGCGATCGTGGCCGTCACCACCGACGACGACACAACAACCCAGCGTCACGCGGAATATACGATCCGGGTTCCAGACACAAAGTTCGCATTCCTAAGCGCCTTGTTATCCATCATCCCCCTACAAATGCTCGCCTACCACGTGGCAAGGCTGAACGGCTGCGAGATCGACCAGCCCCGAAATCTGGCGAAGTCTGTTACGGTGGAATAGCCCAACACCAAGGGTACGCCGCAGGCGGACAGTAGCGAGCCTGCGAGCGTTGTCATCCCGATATAATCGGGACGAGGCACGCCTACTTACAAGCAAGCGCAAATCCATAGCGGAGCCCAGCTTGCTGGGCAACCGCTATGGATTTGCGCTTCCGGAAGAAGGTTAAGGCCCGCCGCTTGCTTCGTCGGCCCGGAGGCCTCCTCGCAAGATCCTATGGTTTTTTGTCAAGTGGGTACGACGGCTTTTTGCATGCTGACTCTTGAAGGATTGA